>Ga0114999_10000935_pt1 | contig 42137 bp, 26 predicted proteins | sample ArcticOcean_MG_C_3_FD_89820 | JGI IMG/M metagenome (GOLD analysis project Ga0114999, IMG submission 89820) | Marine microbial communities from western Arctic Ocean - ArcticOcean_MG_CB8_126 | ecosystem: Environmental > Aquatic > Marine > Oceanic | place: Arctic Ocean: Canada Basin | collected...
ATCATAGGCTCCTGTATCATTGAAACCAATGTCCGATCCCCAGGTCGGGGCTGCTCCTCCAGTGCCAGAAATGTCGTTCCCTTGGCCGGAGCTGTCAGCGCCCGGATTCTCAGCATCATCAAATGAATACAGTGCGATGAGTTCTCCACTTGCAGAATACCGTAGAATGGCTAGTAGACAAAATAATAGGACAAAGTGTTTCATGATCTTAAGGTTGGTTGAAATGAATTCATAAGTTACTGGATACTCTTATCCGAAAGAATCGATTAACATTATCTTTGTATGGCTTCGAATAGCGGTAAGTCCTTAACAATGTGCTATTTTTCAAATCTTGAGTCAAGATCAATACGCCATTTGCAGGAGTCCAATTCAAAAGATCAGTTGAACTCTCAATTTCAAACTTCACGTCCGCAATGCCGGTGCGCTGGCGAATCGAAATTACAGGGTATATTTCCTCAGTTTCTCCAACTTGCAGAGATTCTAGAGAAACGTTAGGAAGGAACGTACTTGGATCTAATTTTTCGGAAAGCCCAATAGAAAATGCTAATAATTGATTCAAGCCATCTCCGTCCGGGTCGGCGTTAGGGTCAGGATTGGGTTGATTTGAAAGCCAAACTGCAAACGAAACTCTATCATCTCTGCCCGGGAGTCCTTCGTTTCCAGACGATGGCCGCCAATTCTCAGGGAAACTCAAAGCTTGATTCTCTTTTGGATTCTCTGGATCGATCAACACAAGCGCAGTTCCTCCACCGTCAGGAGAATCAGGCCAAGCCTCAGAGTCATTATATTCAAAATTCCAGATCTCGGATTCATCAGGTGCATTAAGAGACAATGCCTCACCATCATTGTTGAGTTTTCCGGCATTGAACTCACCCAAAATTTTAATTCCGTTCCCATAACGAAACTGAAATGCCGCAATATCTGAAACCAATACAGCACGGCCTCCAGGTTCTATTTCAGAAACAATGCTCGGATCAAATTGAAACTCTATACCATTTGTAAAATTAAATCCCGAAAGTGAAACCGTTTTGTTGCTGATATTAAAAAGCTCTATGTATTCAAAATCACTCTCCTGATCATGTCCTGCCGCGATTTCTTCTTCGCTGGGTTCAAGTGGATGATAATGGATTTTGGAAATTACTAGGTTACTCACATTTGCGGCTTCAGCAGCGACTGTAAAAGTTGCTTCCGTGAGAGCGGACCATTGACCCGATGATGATAGTAACCGAGCCTTCACAGTAGCTGAACTTTCTAGGTTAAGGGATCCGCCATAACTCAAGGCCGAAGGCCTTGGACCGTCTCCCACAGTTGCAGCTTCGAGCTTTGGCCATATCAGAAAATCACTACTGGCCCTCCCACTGTTGAGGGCTTGTATCGCAAGAATGTTATTGCCGGCACGCAAATGTGGAACACCCGCGGTTGCGTCAACGGCAGTGAACTGTTCAGCGAGATTGTCTGAGTGATTGGATAAGGCATTTTCGTCCCATGGAACCAATTCGCCGGGAGAACCTGGAATATTTTCCCGGGCAACTTCGATTCCATTAATATATGCAACAAAACCATCATCGTAACGGACTTTGAGGGTGAGCAGATTAAAAACTGAAGGATCATCTACCCAGAAATCCGTAAGCATATAGATCGTCTCCTGATTTGAAGAGGTCGCCAGCGATTCAAAATCAAATAATTCATCGATCAGCGGATCGTAGCGTCCGTTACCTGACTTTTCATAACCGGCACCGAGAGTTCCCTTTAGCCAGCCACTGTGATCAAAGCCAAGGGCATTCCAATTCACTGGAGGCTCATCGGCTGCATCGGCAACAAAAATCACTGATTTTTCAGCCTCATCCTCAATGAGTGCTGTGATCGTATCATTCTCGCTGGTAAAAAGACGGGGGTCATTGCCGTCCAATGTATAAAAGATCGTGCCTTTTGAGGAAGTATCCAAAGTCAGGTCATTGTCGTCATCCAAAAATCCACCGTGCTGGTTAAATTCGGGTGCATTCACTGAAGGATAGAGGCCAGCAGCACGGTACTGCGAGATGGCAATCGGAGGTCGATTCTTGAGAAAATTATTGAGAACAGCGTTACGGGTCGAGAGCCAATTTGATTTCCTATAATCACGTCTGCCCTGACGCGTGTGTCGATTGTCTCCCCAGCGGGCGGCTTCAGCATCAATTGCTGGTTCTATGTGATTTGCCATCTCAGTGTATCGTTTGACCATCGATTCAACCGTGAGTGAGCCTCCGTTAAAGGCATGCTTGTGAACTCTGTCAGCGAACAAGAGCCGGAATTCCGGATTGCTACGAACGCGGCTGTAAAAACGAGCAGGTGTGTTGCTGCCGCTAATATCTACTCGGTTCCCGTTCAAGTTATGCAAAGAGTATTCAGAATCCCAGGGTGAAAACTTAAACCCGCCATCAGAACCGTCCCTGCGCCCAAAAGCATACCAGTTCTTTCCAGGCCAATCCATATTCGCAAGGAACGAATTCACAAGGACGTAATCTGCCAAGGAAATCACATCGACGTATTTTTTGAACTCGGCATAGACCGCCGAATCTTTGATGTCCCGGCCACTCACAGCCAACGCTTCTTTCCAGCGCTCAGATGTCCCGTCGATGACTTCAAAAGAGTCCGTGACAGCCTGACCAGGACCACGCAGTCCTTCGTGTTTCACTGCGTCGTAATCACTCTCTGAACCTCCGAAATGGCTAGCAGCATAATTACCGTCCGGTCTTTCACTGGGGTTGTAGATGCCCCAGTAAAGACCGTTAAGATAGAGATGAACAAAGTTGCTACGTGAACCTGGCTGTCCCATGGCCAGATAAGTTTCACGCATAAAGGGATCTCGAAGAAATTGGGCCGGGTGAGCATTGTCCACCCAGCCATCACTGAAAGTGGCTCGTAGCTGAATCTTATCAAACTCATCAATTTCATCTTCTCCGAAAATGGGAAAATTCAGTTTAGTAGGACCAAATTGACTGCGGAAAATCAAACGCAACGACTTCTTTGGAGAGGCCCGATAGTGTCGGCTCCAGCCTCCAACCAAACGTACTCCGCAATTCACTTGGATTTCACGCTCACCGTCTGGTTGAATCCATTCCATTGATGCGAGACGATCTGCAATGAAGGGTCTCTGATTGTGAACTCCAATGCCATTCACATTACCAAAGGGGTTCGAGAGAATTCCGTTTCGGCCGAAAAGATCCTCAGGATCGGCAACAATGGACATTGTTGGTAATTCCATTAAAGCCTGTTTGAGACCTTCAGGATTAGCATTCACGATTGTAGGGTTCATTTCGTAATCGGCAGGCACCGGTTGTCCTTGACTTCCACCGTTAACGCCGGTGAATTCACCCCAACTTGTGGGGAAGCCTCTAGGATTTTCGGGTTGCCTGATAACGTCCTTGGGGAAAATATAAGTTTGCGTATCAACGTTGCTCGCCAGTGAACCCGTTTTAAAAGCAATGGCACGCAAGACTGTGGTAGTGGAAATCTCAATGGCCGCCAGTCCCAATGAAAATTCATCATTGGGGGGAATTCTGGTCCCGTGCTCAGGGGTTGGCATGGATCCATCGATAGTGTAACTGATGGATGTTCCCGGAGTGACACAAGAAACATTTACAGTAAACGGCCCATCGTAAAAACCGCGGTCGACATCGAACTTGGTATCTTTAACACGACCATCCAGAACCTTCCCGTTAGGTTCTCCCGGCGTTGGCGGATTTAGGTACCCCTTTCCCCCATTGTTAGAATCGGTTCCGTAGGAAATGCCACGTTCCTGTATAGGCAAATCAGAAAAATCACTGAGTATTGTTTTACCGTCGGGAGCAAGCATTCTCAGATTTTCACCTGAAGACGAGAGCTTAAAATTTGTATTAAGCTCGTCGCCTGCCGGCAAAGGCTCATCCAGTCCTGAAGCAAAAACAACAAGATAACTATAACGCTGCATTCGCGTCCCGGCAGGAAATACCCATCTCTGATTCTCATCTTCTAGTACGTAGCCTCCTATATCAAAAGTGAATGGATTGGGGTTGTGGATCTCAATCCAGTCCGGAGTGTTCCCATCCTTATCGGTGAGCGTGCCATTATTTCTTGCCTGAAACTCGGTGATGCTTGGCTCGACCGCTTTGGCGTCAACTCCAATAGTGACTTCTGCCTGAACATTCCCAGCACCATTGCTTGCGGTTAAAGTGTAGGTTTTTGTTTAGGCTGGAAAAATGTGTAGGGACCCTTTTGCTCTTGCGTTTTGCAATGAGGTCGGTTGAATCGAGATATTTTCAGCACCTTCGACTTCCCATGAAAGCTTTGCGCTTTCTCCGCTGTTAATGAATCCCGGGCTAACAACGAAGGAATGAATGACCGGTTGCTGCGGAACCTCGAAATTGTTTCTCAGTGCGGTGATCTGTTCTATTGATAGGACTTCATCGTAAACAAACACATTATCGATGGTGCCGTCCCAGAGCTCGGCCGTGTTGTCAGGCCTTAGCCCGCCTATGGCAAAAGTGCCCTGACCATTGTTCCATCTGGCCGTTTCGGTCACTGCTATCAGTTCATCATCTATAGAGGATGCGTCCAAATCCACATAAACCGAAACAGTGCCAGCCGCTGAGTCGTAACTGGCGGCAATGAATGTCCAGTCCTCCGTATTTTCGGGTCCCGGAAGGTCTCCAACTACTGGGCGGCCAAAACCGGTGAATGAGGTGTAACGGAATTGGCCATTGCGACTGTCGAGACCAATTGTCCGGTCCCAACTACCATTATCATGTCCCATGATCTTGCGCAGTCCGGGGCTCGTGTTGTCAGTGCGGACCCATGTTCCCCAAGTCATGTCAGGTACTACGCTCGCATTAATGTCGATTGGAACCGTGAGAGTGCCGCCGGCAAAATCATAGGCTCCTGTATTACCGAAACCAATGTCCGATCCCCAGGTCGGGGCTATTCCTACAGTGCCAGAAATGTCGTTCCCTTGGCCGGAGCTGTCCGCAAAAGGGGCCCCCGCATCATCGAATGTGTAAAACGCAATGAGCTCTGCCTGAGCTGAAGACATCAATGCTCCCGCAAAAAAAATTAAGGATAATAACCATCTCTTTCTCATTTCAGTTTTTGGAGGAATACAAATCATGTTTCTGCTTGTTTTTAATATCCTAGTGTTAAATATATATATTATATTTGAGAACTGTAGTTAGGAAGGAATCTAAGTGATTTTCTTCATTTGTCCGCATGAATATTTTATTTCGAAAACAAACGACGCGGCTTTCAGTCCGTCTGATGGTTTTCCTAATTCTTATATCACACTTGTTATCAAGTTGTGATAAAAAAAGTGCTAAAACCAACTCAGCGGAAAAAGAATTACGCTTCCCTAATCAAAACGAACTACTAACAAAAGCATACCTGCCTGACAAAGGGCCGCGCGATGCAGCAATTGAAGTTATTCTGCGGCGGACAGATGCGGCGGCTGATGAGGGATGGGATTCCGAAGTAGTGAGCGATGCGGCTCATCAACGCCTCGAAGAACTTTTAGATCCGGAAGCAAGCTTGCCAGAAATATTGGTGCAGCCTTTGCGTCCTTCCGATCTACAGGAAAGCTATACCGATGAACTGCTAAGCGTATGGCGTTCTGGTAAGGGTACCAGCTCGACGAAGTTACCACTTAGCCAAGCCCTCACTTCTTTGCGAGCAATTTACCCGAGCGGGACAGAAGATAAACTGAAGTTAAAGACATACAACATCACTCCTTCCAAATCACCGGAAGGTATGTTCAACACTAAGATTATTTATTTTGCGAGTGGTAAAACTGCTCACGGCACAGCTCAACAAAATGCCCGATGGCATTGTAGCTGGAGATCCGGAAACCCGCCCGAACTTCTTGGAATAAAACTGATCGATTACGAAGAGATCCTTCCGAAGCAGGGTGGAGGACTAAATTTCGATGATGTTACGGCAAGCGTTTTCAAGGAGGCCCCTTCATTTCAAGATCAACTCATGCTGGGCATTGATCACTGGCGCTCACGTCTTCAGGGTGATTTTGGAATTGATGTGAACGGTCTTCAGGGAATCTCTGTTGGTGATGCCAATGGGGATGGACTTGATGACATTTATGTCTGCCAGCAGGGAGGCTTACCCAACAAACTGTATGTACGTAATTTAAATGGCACATTGAAGGATGTATCAGCTGAATCGGGCGTTGATTGGATGGAGCTAACTCGTGCGGTTCTCTTTGTCGATCTGGACAATGACGGGGATCAGGACCTTGCACTAGCACAAGGATGGTATTGGATGCTGATGGAAAATAACGGTGCAGGTATTTTTACGAAGCGAACAGAAACCAAGGCCCCTTCTAACCTGCATTCTCTCGCAGCGGCTGACTACGATTTGGACGGAGATCTTGATCTGTATTTCTGTGGTCGGAACCCTGCACGCGAATTGAATAATTCTGAGGGAATCCTCGGTCAACCGATTCCCTATCATGATGCCAACAACGGCGGGGCTAACCTGCTGATTCGCAACGATGGAAATTGGCACTTCTCCGATGCGACAGTAGAGTGTGGGTTGGATGTTAATAATACCCGATACAGCTATGCCTGTTCCTGGGCAGACTTTGATCTGGATGGGGACTCCGACCTTTATGTGGCTAACGATTTCGGACGCAATAACCTCTACCTTAATCGTAATGGAAAATTCATTGACGTCGCGGGCAGTCAAGGAGTTGAAGATATGTCGGCCGGGATGAGTGTTACTTGGGGTGATTACAATAATGACGGCCGCCCCGATCCTTATATAAGCAACATGTTCTCTTCTGCGGGGAACCGCATCACTTACCAGCGTAAATTTCGTTCTGGAGTAGAACAAGAAATTGAGGCATTCCGCCGTCATGCTCGCGGCAACAGCCTATTTGCAAATATTGGGTCCGGATTCACCGACGTCCGTGAAAATGCTGCGGTAACAATGGCCCGATGTGGCTGGGGGGCGAAGTTTGTGGATCTCAACAATGATGGTTGGGAGGACATTTACGTTGCGAATGGATTCATCACAACCGAGGACACTGGGGACTTGTGAAGTTTCTATTGGCGACAGGTCGTGTCTCAATCTCCTGAAAATCTTTCAGCCGCACTGGCTGATATTAAAGCAAGTGATCGCTACAAACTCGGGTGGAAAGCACTGACAGAATTGATCGGCCAAGGACGTTCTTTCAGCGGGAACGAAAGTAATTGCTTCTTTCTTAATACTAGGGATGGGCGCTTCACTGATGCTTCAGCTGCTACCGGCCTAAGCCTATATGATGATGGGCGGGCAGTAGCAGTTTGCGACTGGGACTTCGACGGAAGCCAGGACCTCTGGGTTAGTAACCGCAATGCTCCCCGCGTAAGGCTCCTACGCAACAGCAGTCGCGGAGGTGACTGGCTGGCGTTGCGTTTGAGTGGCACCTCAAGCAATAAAGATGCCGTTGGTGCTAGAGTGGTTCTAGACTTAGGTGATAACAGGTTGCGCAGCAAAACTGTCCGCGCTGGGGATGGTTTTCTTGCCCAATCGAGTAAGTGGCTTCATTTCGGCTTGGGAAACAAGGCCACTATTTCAAGTGCAACAGTTTACTGGCCAGGCGGAAAAGTCGAAAAGATCAGTGGTTTGAAAATGCATCAATACCACACATTAGAACAAGGCAAAGGGCAGGCAGTGTTGTGGAAACCCCCGGCAGAAAATTTAGCGATAAACACAAGCCAAATTACTTTTAATGAATCAAATGATACTACACGGACCTGGTTCATCGGTCGCATTCCATTGCCACGATTAGAAGGCATCCCTGATACGGGGGATTCTTCTAAGCTGATTAATCTCTGGTCCGAAAGCTGTGCTCCATGCGTCGCTGAAATTAGCGAGTGGACTAAACACGAGAAACAAATCCGTGAAGCTGGGTTAGATATAGTTGCTCTAAATGTTGGCCTTCTAGACGAAAACCAGCGGAAGACTACTCCCATAACATTTCCATTTAACAGTGGAAAGGCGTCACCGGAAATTCTCGATGTGTTGGACATTTTTCATCGAACATTTGTGGAGCTACAGCAACCTCTGCCTATCCCTACTAGCTTCTTATTGGATAAAGAAGGTCGGGTCGCAGCAATTTACAAAGGTCACGTTCCTCTTTCCACGCTTCTTGATGATGTAGCTCTACTGAGCAAACCGGAAATTGAAGCCCGTGATGCAGCTGTGCCTTTCCCTGGACGCTGGGCTTCGGATCTTTTCCCTCCACAGGCGATTCGTTTAGCAGAATCATTTGCTAGGGCCGGAAACCCATCACTGCGCAAACGCTATCTCAAAGATTATCTTCTACGCTTCGAGTCAGAAGAAACCCGCCTCTACCTTGGAAGGCTTTTGCTCGATGAAAATAATTTAGAACAAGCCGTTCGGGTCTTTGCCGGAATATCGGCTACTACTGAGAACGAAGCTGACTATCACCGCAGTGCCGGTATCCTGCTTTTAAAGTATAATCAGATCCGACCGGCACGCAATCATCTCAGAGCCGCACTTTCTGTTTATAAGGACAATCCTGATTTCCGTTTTAATCTTGGCATAGCCGAAGCCGGAAGCGGTAACTTGGTAGAAAGCCTCAATCATTTTCGTGCTTGTGTCCGAATGAAACCGACTGATGCTGTAGCGCATTTTCAACTTGGCAATGCTTTGCAGGCCACAGGAAAGGGCCACGATGCAGTCACGCATTATCGAAAATCACTTCAAGTCCGTCCCGGTTGGATGTTCCCCGCAAATAATCTAGCTTGGCTTCTTTCTACGCATCCTGATTCAGAATTGCGGAACGGTGAGGAAGCAGTCAAACTGATTACGCCAATCATTAAAGCAGATGGTGGAAAAAACCACACAACACTGTCTACACTGGCAGCAGCACTCGCTGAAACTGGTGACTTTAAGGGAGCAATCGAAACTACAACGAGAGCGCTTCATTATGCTCAATCAGTAGGTGCTAATGATGCCGGTCTCCGGGCCGCGCTTAGCAATTACCGGAACGGTAAAGCCTTTCGGGGCAAATAATATCGTTCCCCTAAATTAAATAAGACTCAGGGGCCCAGTTGATATTACATGCTATTTTATAAAAGGGTTTATGGCTGATCAGAACAGCGATAAAATATTATGAACAGGAAACAACAGGGTATTCGCAATTGGTTGATATTTTTGTTATTCTTGGACTTCGCTTGACCACTACATCGGCTGACCAGTGACTATCGCGCATGGATAGGTTTTGTGATGAAAGGTAATCGGGTTGCCAATTATAATGATTTTAGCCCATTTTATGGGTATGAAATTATTCATCGGGTTTTGCTGTTTTCTGGGCAATTATCTGTTTATAATTTTTTTATGTCTACGCGCTTCATCGCTCTTGTAATAATTGTAATGATGGGTTACATGCCGTGTTTGCGGTCTGAAGTGATTCTTGATGGACCCGGTAACATAGTGCTGTCCGAAGAGTCCGGCGATTTTGCGCCAGATAATCTGGCACTGGCAGGCACTGCCTTTGCGCTCGATTTGATTAACAACGGCCAGTTCAGGCCAACCCACGACATTCCCAACCTCAACGACGGTATTTATGGCAACGCTAACAGCTGGATCGGCAACTCGTTGGATTCTTTTTGCGGAATCAATCTCGGGGCGACGGAGATGACCATCTCCAGCATCGCCTTCGGACGGGATAATACTGGAACAGTTGGTGATCGCAACCAGGGCATTTATACTTTGCAGTTCACCCGTATGCCGAATCCCGATGAGAATACGACTGACACCGGGGACGCAAACACTGGGTGGAACACCATCGGCATGTTGAACTACGGTGCTGGCGTTGCCGAGACCAACTACGAAATCCCCCACCTCCGGCACCGCTACAACTTCGATCCGGTCAGTGCAACCGGAGTGCGAATCATAGCCCCAGGAAATGGATTAGGTAGTGGAACTTGCATCGATGAGATCGAACTCTATGCAAGCCCAGGCGAGGTTCAAGAACCACCACCTCCAAACCTGGTGCTGGTCGAAGAGTCCGGCGATTTTGCGCCAGACAATTTGGCACCGGCAGGCATTGCCTTTGCGCTCGATCTGATTAACACCGGCCAGTTCAGGCCAACTCACGACATTCCCAACCTCAACGACGGTATTTATGGCAACGCTAACAGCTGGATCGGCAACTCGTTGAATTCTTTCTGCGGAATCAATCTCGGGGCGACGGAGATGACCATCTCCAGCATCGCTTTCGGACGGGATAACACTGGAACATTTAGTGATCGCAACCGGGGCATTTATACCCTGCAGTTCACCCGCATGCCGAATCCCGATGAGAATACGACTGACACCGGGGACGCAAACACTGGGTGGAACACTATCGACACGTTGAACTACGGCGCTCCCGTTGCCGGGACCAACTACCAAAGCCCCCACCTCCGGCACCGCTACAACTTCGATCCGGTCAGTGCAACCGGTGTGCGGATCATAGTCTCAGGAAATGGATTAGGTAGTGGAACTTGCATCGATGAGATTGAACTCTACGCAAGCCCAGGCGAGGTTCAAGAACCACCGCTGCCGATGGAACTTGCTCCCACAGCAGGTTACGAGATCACTTGGGACGGCAGTGACGGTGACTTTTTTGACTCCGCGGTTCCTGACAACCTGGCACAGGGGGGCACAGCATTCGGTTCCAGCGAATATGGCGCTGGGGTCCACCTCATCACCAATGTCAACGACGGCGTCTACGGTAACAGCAATAGCTGGCTCGCCAACTTTCCGGCCGGAGACCCGAACCCTTATATCGGGGTTGATCTCGGTGGTCAGTTCACGATTGATTCCATCGCCTTCGGACGGGATAACACCGGCACATTTAGTGACCGCAGCAACGGGTTATACACCCTGCAAATCACCACCGCGACCGATCCAGCCACTACCGATGACTGGACCACCATTGGTACTATCAACTACACATCATCATTGTCACTTAGGCATCAATACGATATAAACGGCTCTGTAATAGCCACCGGTCTTCGGGTGTTGGTTTCGGATCCAAATATCTGCATTGATGAGCTGGAAATCTACGGTCAAGTTCTGGCAGTGCCCCTAGTGGTCACAGACATTGTTTACGATCCCAACAGTGGAGAAGTGGCAATCACTTTTAATTCCCTACCCGGAAAGTTTTATGCGTTGGATATTTCCACCAGCCTACTGCCCGGCGGACAGCCCGGCGGTTGGGAAGAAATTAATGACAGTGTGGAGGGTAATGCCGGAACAACTACCACCGTGCAGGATTCAGTGGAACCCGGTAAGCGGTTTCAGTTCTATCGACTGCGGGAATTCTAGTCCTAGTCCTCATTGATGATTTCTCCTTACACGCTTTGGCTCTTGCTCTGCGGCATAATGAGCATCGCTGCCTTGCCGGGCAAGTTACATGCCGACAGCGTCGTGGTGTTCAATGAAATTCAATATCACCCCGAATTGACGGAAAAGCCGGAGTGGATCGAATTGCACAACCAGATGGCCATCAACGTCGATGTTTCGCACTGGCGCCTTGCAGGAGGAGTCGACTACGTGATTCCCGCTGGAACTGTGGTTCCCGCTGGAGGCTATCTGCTGATCAGCGGTAATCCCGCCGGGCTCGGGGCGGTCGCCCTCGGCCCGTGGGAAGGACAACTCAACAACGACGGCGAACGTCTGCGCCTGCATAACAATTCGGGGCGACTGATGAACGAGATTGAATTTGGCGACAGCGGAGTGTGGCCAGTCGGAGCCGACGGTTCGGGAGCGACCTTGGCCAAGGCGGACGAAGGCACGGGCAGTGCCGACCCGGCAAACTGGCGTGCCAGCGCCGAAGTCGGCGGCACGCCGGGAGCACAGAATTTTTCTATCGAAGTAATAATTGGTCCGCCAACGCAAATTTTTGGAATCGATTCCACTTGGCGATTCAATGAGAGCGGAGCCGACCTCGACACGGATTGGGCCCTTAACGCGCACCCCGCTTGGCCGACGGGCGCCGGACTGCTCGGTTTCGAAACCACCGCCGCGTCGTTGCCGGAAACGCTTGTGACGATTTTCGTAAATCCGAGAGAAAATGACATCCTCACCTACTACTTCGAAATCGACTTCGAACTGACAGCAGAGCAGGTCGCGAATATTGATAGCTTGATTTTGCGCCATGTGATCGACGACGGTGCAGTGTTCTATATTAATGGCACGGAGATTTTGCCGCGCTTCAACATGGACCCCGGTGCAGTGGACGCATCGACGACGTCTGGAGGCAGCGTGAGCAACGCTAATTACGAAGGGCCGATTATCCTTCCCACCAATGCCCTCGTCACGGGAACCAATCGTTTTTCCGTAGAAGTCCACCAGCAGAGCAGCGGCAGCAGCGACATCATTTTCGGCGCCAACCTGAGTATGACTCAGAAGATCTTGCCTATAGAGAAAGTTCCCCTCGTCATCAGCGAGATCGCCGGTGCCGGTAACGCCAGCTTCCAGATCGAATTCGCCAATACCGGGGAAGAGAACATCGATGCGGGGAACTATGTGCTTGAATCACGTGGCACGGTGGATACGAGTTACACGATTCCCAACACAACCATGATTTCCGCTGGTGGTTTTCTCGCCATCGACGAGGCCGAACTCGGCTTTCGCCCGGCCAAAGACGACCGCCTTTTTCTGTATTCTCCCGGGAAGGAGTTCCTTATTCACTCGGCACGCACCAAAGACTTACCATGCGCGTTCTCGGCCGAGCATGGTGGAAAAATGTTGGTGCCCGACGAGCTGACCTTCGGCGCACCGAACCGCTTCGACTTCAACACAGACATAGTAATTAACGAAATTATGTATCATTTCCGCGAAGATTCGGGCAGCGATGGAATCAGTTCAATGCTCACACTGATTCCGATTGAGGCGACGTGGCGATACAATGAAAGCGGTGCCGATCTTGGTTCTAATTGGGAACGGGACGTGCACTTGGTCGATAATTTCAACTGGTTTAGCGGGCCGGCACTGCTCGGATCAGAAACGGCGACTGCGTCTATGCCAGAGCCACTGAGGACTAACTTTGCGCCCTCCGCTACCAATTCCATTGTAACCTATTACTTCGAGACCGAATTCGTTCTGAACGCTAAGCAGAAGGACAAACTCCAGGCACTCCAACTGCGGCACATCATTGATGATGGAGCGATCTTTTTCCTTAATGGCGTCGAGGTGTATCGGTTCAACTTGCCGAATGGAGCGATCGGTGTTTCGACGACCGCCAGCCCGGGTGTGCCGAACGCTCGTTACCAAGGGCCCTTTGCTATTCCACCCGGGAGCCTAGTCGTCGGAAGTAACCGCCTTTCGGTCGAGGTTCACCAGCAGTTTTCCACCAGCAGTGATATCATCTTCGGTGCAGAACTGGTGGCCGTAACTGCAGTTCCAACAGTGCCGATCATCGAACGCGACGAGGAGTGGATTGAGTTGTTCAACAAAGGCAATGCGTCGATCGATATTACGGGATGGTCGATCAATGGTGGAATCGATTTTAACTTCCCGGAGGGCACGAGTATCAGCGCGGGCGATTTCCTGGTCGTCGCGGAAAACCCCACATCACTAGTCACAAAATATCCATCGATTGCAGGGAAAATCGTTGGCAATTATCGCAACCGACTCAGCAACACCAGCGACACCATCCGACTCGAAGATGGCGTCAAAAACCCGGTCGATGAAGTGCGCTATTTCGAGGGCGGTCGCTGGTCGGCGCTCGCAGACGGCAACGGTTCAAGTCTTGAATTGCGTGATCCGGATGCCGACAACTCCAGCCCACAGGCATGGGCGGCGAGTGACGAGTCTAACAAGACGCAGTGGCAGACGATTAGCTATCGCTCTAATGGATCACAGAGCTACGGCTTGACCTCTTGGAACGAGTTCCGGCTCGGTATGTTGCGAGCTGGCGAAGTATTGATCGACGACGTCAGCGTGGTCCGCGACCCTGATGGTGCAGCGCAGGAACTGATCCAGAATGGGTCGTTCTCATCTGGCGCAACCAAGTGGCGCATCCTCGGCAACCACCGCCACAGCAACGTCATCCCTGAACCTGGCAACCCCGGAAACAATGTCCTACACCTCAACGCAAAGGGAGCGACGGACACACGTCACAATCATCTCGAGACCACTTTTATCAACAACAGCCAGATCTTCAGTGGCCAGATCTATGAGGTCACGTTCCTCGCGCGCTGGCTGGCTGGCTCGAACCAGATCAACTCGCACTGCTACTATCAGCGGCTCGCGCGCACGACGCAGCTCGACCGACCGGAAAACTGTGGCACTCCAGGTGCGGCGAACTCGCAGTTCGAAACCAACATTGGACCGACATTCGGGAACTTGCGTCATGACCCGCCGGTGCCAGCGGCCAACGAGTTTATTGAAATCACGGCAGATGTATCGGATCCCGATGGACTAGCTGACTTCGTGCTGAAGGCGCGCTTTGACGAAGGCTCAGTCCAGCCCTTTAATTTCTTTGTAGATAGCGACGGGCATGGGCGTGGATTGCTCACTGGTCAGCCGTCTGGGACGGTAATCCAGTTCTGGATCGAAGCGGCCGACGCGCTCGGTATTCAGTCGTTTGCGCCTGAGGCTGGTCCAGATTCGCGTGCCCTGATTCAAGTCGACAACGGTCAAGGCTCCAATCTCGCTGTGCCGGAGGTACGCTTGATCATGCTCGACAGCGAACGTAATTTCATGCTCAGTAATCTCAACCTGATGAGTAATGAACGGCTCGGGGGCACTACAATTTACAACCGCCGCGAGATTTTCTATAATGCTGGTGTGCGCTTGCGCGGTAGCGGCGCCGGTCGGGCACGCGACGGTTCCTCCTTCCGCGGGTTCAACATCGGCCTGCCTGCTGACCAGCTCTTCCGCGGTATACACGACAGCCTGAGCATCGATCGTTCGGCGCGCACGCCAGTCGCTCGGCAGCAGCACGAAATTTTCGTGAAGCACATGTTCAATCATGCCGGAATCCCATGCATGTATGACGAGCTGATCCATTTGGTGGGCCCCAGTAGCACCTACACCGGCACCTCACAGATGCTGATGGCTGGTTACGGTGGGCTGTTTACCGGATCGCAGTTCTCCAATGATTCCAACGGGAGTGTATTCAACCTAGATATTACCTACGACCCGGTGTCGAGCATCGGTGGCACGGAAGGACTTAAGCCGCCGATACCATTTACCCACATGGGTACCGACATGCGCGATCTAGGCGACAGTAAGGAAGATTACCGCGCATCATTCGAGATACGTACCGGACGACGACGAGATGACTATTCCGGACTGATCAATTTCTGTAAGATATTCGACCTGCCAGCTGCACAGCTTGCAGGCGAGATCGGCGAGTGGATGGACGTCGATGAGTGGTGTCGATACACGGCGATGACCTTGCTGTGCGGAATCGGCGACACTTTTGTTCAAGGCGGTTTGCGCCATAATATCCGTATCTATGTTCCAGAGAATGGCCGTGGAGTAACAGCGCTCCCGTGGGACATGGACTTCGTTTTTAACTCTGGCACCAACTCGTCGATGTTACCCGGTGGTGGCAACTTGAGTGATGTGATTAACATTCCAAAATATAGGCGCCTCTACTGGGGGCATGTTCAGGATCTGGTTAACACGACTTTTAACACAACTTATATGAGCACTTGGCTGGCACACTACGGAAACCTAGTCAGCCAGAATTTTGGAAGCCAGTTGGGATACATCAATGCCCGCGGAAATTTTGCACTGTCACAGTTGCCATCGGACGTGGAGTTCAACGTCACCACTAACGGCGGCAACAACTTCTCTGTCGCCGATACCTCAACCGTGATCGAAGGCAAGGGGTGGATCAACATTCGCCAGTTCCGGCTCGCCGGCAACGATGCGCCACTGGCCGTAGAATGGTTGAATGGTGACACGTGGCGGATGAGCTTGCCGCTTTTGACTGGCGCAAATTCAATCTCACTGGAGACCTACGATTTCCAGGACAACTTGCTCGGCACTCACAATCTCACGATCACCAGCACGGTAACAAGACCGACCCCACCCGAGTTTTTGCGTATCACCGAAATCCACTATAACCCGGCGTTACCGACCACCCCGGCCGAACTCGCGGTGAGCAATGACCCCAACGAGTTCGAGTTCATCGAGTTCAAAAATATTGGCACTGAGCCACTCAATGTGGGCGGCGTACACTTTCAAGACGGCATCTCGTTCACGTTCCCGAGCGGCACGACGGTCCCTGCTGACGGCTATGTCGTAGCAGTGCGCAATCGCGTTGCATTCGAAGCACGCTACGGCCAAGTCTTACCAGTTGTTGGCGAATACCCAACATCCAACCTGCGCAACAACGGTGAACAATTAGATCTGCGCGACGAACCGGGGAACGTCATTCAGCAGTTCGCCTACGGTGACAGCGATTGGTATCCGGCCACCGACGGCGGCGGTCGCTCACTGCACATCCGCGACGCAAACGCTGCCGATATCGATTCCTGGGGCAATCCGCTTGCGTGGGGGATCTCCGCAGAACTCCACGGTAATCCGGGCACGCCGAACACAAGCTTTGGGATGGATTTCCAAAGCTGGCAAACGCAACACTTCACCGAAGCAGAACGTAACAGCCTGTCGATCAGCAAACCCTTGGTCGACCTGAACAGCGACGGCACTTCCAACCTTCTTAAATACGCCTTCGGCCTCGATCCACGTGTGCCGAACCCACCAGGAAGTCTCCCGACGACTGCCATGTCCGGGGGCCATTTTCATTTCAGCTTCCGTCGCCAGAAAAACGCGGCGGATCTCGATTACATCGCTGAAACCTCCAGAGACCTGTTAACGTGGCACGCCATGACAATCCAAATCGGATCCGCCAATGACAACGGAGATGGCACGGAAATATTAACTCTCAGGGACGATGAGGCAGATGAATTACACACGAAAAAATTCTTCCGCTTGCGCGTCAATTTTCTGTTTCCCGAGGAGTAACACTTCTGTGAACGAAAACAACTTGTAAGTCAGGGCTGACCATCGTCCGGATCCGGAGGATTCTTCAGCTTGAGCTGTTGTTTCTTAGCAATGGATTTCATTATTCTGCTTCAGGCAGCGAGTTGAGGGTGAAACTGAAAAGAAATAAGAGGCTATTTGAAGAAGAAACCATCGATGCTCTATGATGAGCTTTTCATTTCATTGAGCCGTGCCAACGACTCATGGACAGGTTTTGTGATGAAAGGTAATCGGCTTGCCAATCATATTGGTTCTAGCCCATTCTATCGGCATGAAATTATTACCGATTTTATTCCTGAGCTTTGCAATGAATGCTGCTTTTGCCGATCTTTCTTCAATTCTGAGTGAAGGGGCAAGTGTCGAGAAGCTCGGAACTGACATGAAATTCACTGAGGGACCAGTATGGATAGGCAAAGAGAATCGTTTGGTGTTTTCAGATATTCCACGCTCCTTGCAACTGCAATGGACCCAAAAAGAAGGCATAAAAGAATGGAGAAAGGTGGAGGCTTCTAATGGAAATCTTCTTGATCTTAAAGGGCATCTCCTTTCATGCCAGCATGGTGGGAGAAATCTTGTCAGGACTGGCCCTGACGGAACCGTCAAGGTTCTGACAGATAATTATGAAGGAAAGAAATTCAATTCTCCAAATGATTTAGCAATTAGGAGTAACGGAACGATTTGGTTCACGGATCCAAGTTATGGGCTGAGGGGGAGAAAAGCAGAGGCAGGAGGTAAGTGGGTTTATCGCCTGAAGAGTGACGGATCTGTGAGTGTTGCTTGTAAGACTTTTGATATGCCGAATGGAATTGCCTTCTCGCCGGACCAGAAAAGAGTTTACATAGCAGACTCTGGAAAGATTGGTAAAATTCATGCTTATGATGTGGTAGAAGAGGGGCTCTTGGGTGAGCCTGTTTTCATTCTCGATGTGCGTTGTGATGGAATGTGCATTGATACGGAAGGAAGAATTTATACGACCTCTGGAGGAGGCATTCACATTTTTAATTCTGCCGGAAAAAAATTGGGATTGATACCAACTCCTGAACATCCTGCCAATGTTTGTTTTGGTGGAAAAGATTACGACACTTTATTTATCACGGCCCGCAAGTCTCTCTATTCGATTAAGACGAAGGCAAAGGGTCAGATTGTGACTTCTGATTAAGCTATAGAGTAGACAATGATTTCAGATGCCGATTCTCGGGAAGAGCTCATCTCGATTTACCGTAATGGTCTACTTGATGATGTAATTCCTTTTTGGATTAAGAACTGCGTTGATCGCGATCATGGCGGTTTTATGATGTCCCTTGACCGGGCTGGAAAAGTCATAGATACCGATAAGGGGGTCTGGCAGCAGGGAAGATTCGCTTGGCTATTAGGCGAGCTTTATAATAATGTTGAGGAACGTGAAGAGTGGCTTGAATTAGCTAGGCACGGAACCAATTTCATGGACGATCACTGCTTTGATTCGTCTGATGGGAGGATGTGGTTTCACTTGACCCGGGAAGGAAATCCGATCCGAAAGAGACGTTATGCCTTCTCGGAAAGTTTTGCTGCGATCGCTTATGGGGAACTATTCAAGGCCACTGGCGAGGAGCATTATGCGGAGAAGGCCCGAAGAACATTTGACCGATTTATTAGTCACAACCTTGATCCTCGTGGAGTCGATCCAAAGTTCACTGATGTTCGGCCCATGAAGAGTCTCGGGTTTCCAATGATCACAATTACAACTGCTCAGGAACTGCGCGATTCGATCGGTCTCACGGATGCTGAGGAGTGGATTGACCGTAGCATTGAGGTTATTCGTAGGGACCACATTAAACCGGAACTCCGTTGCGTGTTGGAGAATGTAGGAACGGATGGAGAAATAATCGATCACTTTGATGGTCGAATGCTGAACCCGGGTCATGCGATCGAGGCTTCCTGGTTCATTATGCAGGAGGGAAAAATTCGTAACGATCCGAGCCTAATCAAGACCGGATGCCAGATCCTTGACTGGAGTTGGGAACGGGGATGGGACAATGAGTTTGGAGGGATCCTGTACTTCGTTGATATGAAAGGCATCCCTGTGCAGGAGTATTGGCATGACATGAAATTTTGGTGGCCGCAGGCCGAAGCGATCATTGCTACAATATTCGCCTTTTCTCTTACCGGTGATCCGAAATATGTGGAATGGCACAGACAAGTTCACGAGTGGGCTTACCGGTTCTTTCCTGATCCTGAGCATGGTGAATGGTTCGGTTACCTTCACCGTGATGGTAGTGTCAGTTCGGCTCTGAAAGGGAATCTTTGGAAAGGCCCTTTCCATGTTCCGCGCATGAAATTAATTAGCTGGCAATTACTTGAAGGTCTGCCAGATGAACGGGGCCTTTGATTTTTGAATTATGGAAAGGACCCCTTCTTATTAATTTATATCTGGGTATAACTCAGTAATTGATTCAAACGTTCAGATATCTTATTAGAATCCAAACTGCTCAGACCTTCCACGCTGAATGATTCACAATTGAAGCTGGCCATTACAGTGCCCCTAGCTATGGCAGATTTTAGATCATTAAAGCTCGGAGATTTTTGATTTTGTGATGCGATGAATCCTGCAATTCCACCCACAAAACAGTCACCCGCACCTGTAGGGTCTTCGACCTCTTCAAGCGGATAGGCTCCGAGACGGAAAAATTCGTTCTCATTTTTTCCGAACAGCATGGAGCCGTGCTCTCCGGTCTTGATAATGACATTCTTTGGACCGAGGCTCATTAATTTTTTTCCGGCGCTTACTAGATTCCTCGTTTCCATGAAAAGCTGGGCCTCCGATTCGTTAATGACCAAGAGATCAATCTTTCCCAGAAGTTCAATCAATTCGTCTCGTTCATGGTTGATCCAGATATCCATCGTGTCAGCAATTGAATACTTTGCGCTGCTGCATTGATTTAATACATCGAGCTGGTTTCTAGGGCTCATGTTTGCGAGTAGAATAAGCTCGGTGTCAGAATAGGATTCGGGGAGCTTAGGCTCATAGGCTTCCAATACATTGATTGCGACGTCATGCGTTGTGCGATCATCCATATTTTCGTGATATTCTCCGGACCAATAAAAGCTATCCCCTTCACTGCGTTCAATTCCCTCAGTGCAGATCCCGCTATTTTCGAGTGTTGTAATGTGTTCTTTTGGGAAGTCCTTGCCAATGATGCCGACGATCCGAGTCTTTGCGAAGAAACTACATGACATTGCAGCGTATGCTGCTGAACCTCCCATCAGGCCCGTCCGTTCAACTTTAGGTGTTTTGACATCATCTATAGCGACAGTTCCAGCAACGATTACTTTCATGATTTTTGATCTGAATTATTTTTTCCTATTCTTTGGATGCGCAAGACATAAGATTTGATGTCTTCACTTTGCAAGAGATTCGAAACAATGACCACGTTCTGGGCTCCGGCATTTAATACTTCAGGCAGCGTTTGTTCTGTGATGCCACCGATGCAGAATATAGGTAAGGGTACTTCATTATGAACCAGTGCAATTTCATTTAAGCCGATCGCCGGGCGTCCAGGCTTAGTGGCTGTAGGATAGAGAGGTCCAAACCCTATATAATCGGCTCCTTCTTCATGAGCTTTTCTCGCCTGTTCTGGGCAATGGGTAGAGCGTCCTACAATCTTGCAGTTCCCTGCTAAATTTCGGGCCTCCTCTAATTCCCCATCATTTTGTCCTATATGGACTCCGTCCGCGCTGACTTCGGCGGCAATTTTAGGGTAATCATTGATAATGAATGGAACTTTGTACTTCAAACAGATAGGCCTGACAATTTTAGCTATTTCAAGGATCCTTTCAGGACCATGATTTTTTGCTCGAAGCTGAAGCATGCTGATGCCTGAATCGCAGATTGATTCAGCTTTGATAGCTATGTCTTCTTCATCAACGTAACTAAGGTCCAGTATTGAATACAGCTTCACGATGGGGTTGTGATGGTATCTTTGATCGGACCGATAATGTTATTTAAGATCGTTCAAGAAGGCCTCTACCCAACCAATGTTATAGTTTCCGCTACGAAAATCAGAGTTCTTAATGATTGCGTCTTGGAATGGGATAGTGGTCTTGATTCCTTCAATTAAAAATTCATTTAATGCTCTTTGCATTCTATCTATAGCTATTTCACGGGTCGCTCCTGTCACAATGAGCTTGGCGATCATTGAATCGTAAAATGGAGGGACCACATATCCTGAGTAAACGTGAGTGTCTACTCTGACGCCTCGACCGCCCGGCTGAAACCAAAAATCAATTTTCCCTGGGCTCGGTGTAAAATTATTGTAAGGGTCCTCAGCATTGATGCGACACTCGATAGAGTGTTGGCGGGGGCTGCTGTTTTGAACATGCTCACTGAGCTTTTCACCGGCAGCGATTCTGATCTGCTCTTTGATAAGGTCGCATCCGTGAATCTCTTCAGTGATCGGATGCTCGACCTGAATCCTCGTGTTCATTTCCATGAAATAAAAGTCTCCGCTTTCATCTACAAGGTATTCGATCGTGCCACAATTTTGGTAACCGATCTCTTTGACTAAGCGGACAGAGGCATCGCCCATTTTTTTTCTCAGGCGTTTATTTTTATTAAGCAAAGGAGATGGCGCTTCTTCAATGATCTTTTGATTCCTTCGCTGCAGAGAACAGTCCCGTTCGCCTAGATGAACTACGTTCCCATGTGAATCGGCCACTATTTGAAACTCAATGTGATGTGGATTGAGGATGAGTTTTTCAATATAAACATCACCATTACCGAAGGCTTTTTCTGCTTCATTGCGTGCATTTTGAAAACTTGATTCGAGGTTCGCCTCGTTGAAGCACGGGCGCATTCCTTTACCGCCGCCACCGGCAGACGCTTTGATCATTACAGGGTATCCTATTTTTGCCGCTTCTTTCCTAGCTTCCTGCACATTGCTGACGATCCCTTCAGTTCCTGGGGTCACTGGGATTTTAAATTTTTTTGCAGTGGCCCTCGCTTCATTCTTGTCGCCCATTATTGAAATGACCTTGGCTGAAGGGCCTATGAATTTGATTTTACAGCTTTCACAAATTTCCGCAAAGTCCGGATTTTCTGAGAGGAATCCGTAACCTGGGTGGATAGCATCCACGTTGGCAATTTCTGCGGCGCTTATGATACGGTTAGCTTTTAGATAGCTTTCCGCGCTAGGCCCTGGCCCAATGCAGATCGCTTCGTCAGCGAGTTGAACATGCATCGAATCAATGTCGGCCTCTGAATATACGGCAACGCTCCTGACTCCAAGCTCTCTACATGCACGGATAATGCGAAGAGCTATTTCACCGCGATTGGCAACGAGGACCTTTTTGAACATTCTATTCTCGAATTGAGCCTTTTTTTTTCTCAGGCTATTACGAAGAGACCCTGGCCGAATTCGACCGGGGACGCGTCATCTACAAGTATGCGTTGTATGACACCAGACTTCTCGGCCTTGATTTGGTTCATTACCTTCATCGCTTCAATGATACAGACTATTGTCCCTTCATCGACCGCGTCACCTACTTTAATAAATGCGTCAGCGTCTGGTGAGGGTGACTTATAGAAGGTCCCGACCATTGGAGATGTTATTTGTTCTGTATCTTCAGCAACGATCTTTTCGCTCGCCGGTTCTGGGGCTGCGATAGGTGCTGCCACTTGTTCTTGTGAACCACCCTTTTCGAGCCGAACTTTGAATCCGGCATCCTCCAGCTCAAAGGCTGTCAATTCATGGTCTTCCATGAGCTTGATCAGTTCTTTGATCTTATCTAGATCAATTGTTGAGATTGGAGGTTTTTCTTCCTCAGATTTACGATTTCTTCTTGTAACTGGCATGAGCCTTAGCTGATTTACCTATGATTTTGTATATTAGATCCTCCTTTTCTGTTCCAGAGTCAAGCCCTAGGAATTGGTGCCGAGTGTTAAAATTTCTATAGTACGGTCAATTTCTGTTTCTGTATTATAGAAATGAGGGCTAAATCGCAGGAATTGCTCACCTGAACGATCTTTCCTACATGAGCATATAATTCCTGCTTTATTGAGTTTATCGAATATTGCCAATGCATTTCCCTCTGACGGCTTAAATGTAGTAATCGATGAAGTATTAGGGCCAATTCTGGGTCCATTAATCGAGAATCCGAGTGATTCTAGTTTGTTAATAAGATGAGATTTTAGCTTTAAAAGCTGCGATGAAATGTTTTCCATACCAAATTCATCGATGAGTTCCAGTGCCGCTTTAAAGCCCACTATTCCGGAGGCATTTAAAACGCCAGGCTCGTAACGTCTGGCCGTTGGGTGAAAATTAATTTTTTCCTGCGTAATATAGTCTGGAGAATGAACATTCCATGCCCCGAGCAGGGTAGGTCTTAGTATTTCGAAGTTTTCTTGCTTCACATAAACGATTCCTATCGCCATTGGCCCGAGCAGCCACTTGTGAGCATCGCAACTCATGAAATCAACATTTTGTACGGATGTGGGAAATGCACCGCAGGTTTGTATGCCGTCCAAAGCAAAAAGTATTCCACGCTCCTTAAGCATCTTACCTATTGCGTCAATGTCGATCCGATAACCTGTAAGGTAATGACAACTTGCCAGTGCGACGAGGCGCGTTGCGGGCCCGATTGATGATTCGACTAGTTCAGGTGTAATGGTTCCTGGTTCTTCTGGTTCAAGGAACTTAGTTCTGACTCCTTTGCGTTGAAGTTCGACCCAAGGGTAAACGTTTGCAGGGTAATCGTCTTGATAGCAAAGGACCTCGTCACCGTCCCTCCAGTCGATCCCGTTTGCAAAAAGACTAAGTCCTAATGAGGTGGGGCCTAGGAGAGCAATCTCTGAAGCTTTTGCTCCGACCAGATCTGCTGCTAAGCGCCTAGTATCGTTCATTGTTTCAATGAATTCGGGAAACTCTTGATGGTCCTTGCTGCTAGAGTACGCGTATTGTGCCATCGCTTCAGCGGCACACTGAGGCAGAGCAGTCACTGCGGCATGGCCCAAGAAGATCTTTTCCTTTGCTATTGGAAAACGCCGGATCCGTTCGTCTTCGTTGTTGAGTAAATTTTCAAGGGTCATTGCATTGACTCTTGTAATGATTCTTTGGATTGATGTGTATAATTATAATCGTCTTGCCTTTTCACCTTCTTCGATCATTGACCAGAAATGTTTTGATTCACCCAGTGCCTTGTCCTCTGAAACTGGTAATTTTGATCTGAACAGAAAGTCTTTCAGTGTATTTTTATGCAATACACGGTGAACTATGACGCTATTATTCATCACTTCGAAATAAATTCTGTAGTCCTTGGATCTGTACCGATATAGCTTTGTGCCGTCCCTTTCGATGATGCCGAAAGGGCTCTCGTTACCGGCCTTTTCCAGATCTTCCTGCTCAACTTTAAATTCATTGAGAAGTTCAAGCTGATTGATTGTGCTGAGGCTTGAAATTTCGGCCGCGCTGATTTCATTGAAGATGATTTGGAACACTGGTATCTATTATTGTTGTTTGAATTTAGCCCTGATCTTCTAGCGAATCTATCTTTCTTTTATGCGCGAATGAGGCGTTCTACCCTCGGAGAAATTCCTGTGAGAATTTCCCAAGGGATCGTTCTGGCCTTTGAAGCTAATTCTGTAGCAGTGATAGGTTCTACCATTTGCCCTCCGAGCAGGGTCACCTCGTCGCCAGGACAAGGTGAAGGAGTCAGTTCACTCACATCGATCATTATCATGTCCATCGTGACTTGGCCGAGTACTGGGCAACGTTTGCCCTGGACGACTACCTCCGCACCATTTCCGGAAACTGATCTCGGATAACCGTCCCCATAACCTACCGCAACCGTTGCGACCAGAGTGGTTTTATCAGTAACGAAGGTTTGCCCATAACTGATTCCAGACCCTGAAGGTAATTTCCTTACCTGAGTGATCCGAGTCTTCCATTCCATGGCAGGCTTGAGTTTGTGACTCGAATCGGGTGTTGGGGAAATTCCGTAAAGCATCAGCCCGGGGCGTATCATATTGCCACCCGCATTTCCAAAGTTAATTACTCCTGCACTGTTAGCAAGATGGATCCAACGCGCTTTTAATTTTGATTTCTTGATAATTGTTTCGAATTTTTCAATTTGATTCTTGGTGAATTCTAAATCTCGCTCAGAGCAGGGAAAGTGAGTAGCGACGCCTTCAATTTCAATATTCGATAAAGAGGATATTTGAGGGAATTCAGAAATGAAATATTCATCAATGAATCCGAGACGTCCCATTCCAGTGTCCAATACAAGATGAGATTTGACCCGGGAACCGGTCCGTTTCCCGATCGCATCATATTCTTTTGCTTCTACTAAGCTTGAAATTGTGACGTGCAGTCCGGCACTGACGGCATCTTCACGTTCATCGGGTAAAAGTGCTCCGAGTATCATGATGTCTCTGGTTTTTTCCGTTACTAACATAACGGCCAACGCTTCATTTAGAGTTGCAACGCCAAAGGCACTGACCTCTGAATCGAGTGCCTTTATCGTTTCGGCAAATCCATGGCCATACGCGTCAGCCTTGACCACAGCCATTACATCGGCACCTTCTGCCAGTTCACGAGCATGACAGAGATTTGCTCTAAGAGCGTTCGGATCAATCTCGACCCAGGTCCGCTTAGGTTTTACCATGCCCATCAGTTGGACTTATTATTATTTTTTTTACGTGCCCTGAGACGTTCTTCAGGGAGGATAGGAAACAGCTTACTGGGTACATGTTCCGTGACCATGATTGATTCAATTTTTTCAAGTATTTCTGGATTAATGTCAGCGACATTCTTAGTTTCGCCGGGATCCAGTTTGAGATTATAGAGTTCAGTTTTAATTTCAGCCGTCGTCTTTGCTTTGGATATCTTTTGCCTGATCCCTTTCCAATTCCCTAACCTGACAGCTTGTTGGCTTCCATAAGAAGGAAATTCCCAATATAAAAATTTATGAGATTCCTGCTTTTTGCCCAGCAGGGACGGTAATAATGAGATGCCGTCTGTAACTTCAGGTGCCTTTGTTCCTGCAATTTCAGAGAGTGTTGGCATCCAGTCCCAGAAAGCACTGATATGGTCACTCGTAGTCCCAGGTTTTATTTTTCCTGGCCACCGAACGATCGCAGGGACTCTGATTCCTCCCTCATAGAGACTCCCTTTGAGTCCCTTAAAGACGCCGGCACTCTTGAAAAAATCAGAATCAGAACCTCCGAGTCGATCGAAGGTTGGTCCATTGTCAGACGTGAAAACGATCAAGGTGTCATCATCCAGTCCTAAACCTTTGATTAGTGAGTGAACTTGCCCGACAGAGTCATCCATTTGTGTGATCATTGCTGCGTATCCAGCGCGTGGGAAAGGATGCTTAAGGTAACCTCTGTGAGTATACTCTTCTTCAGGGATCACCTTCTTGTATTCGTTTAACCACTTCTCCGTTGTTTGAATGCTCAGGTGAGGAATGGCGAATGGAAGGTAAAGGAAAAATGGGTTTTCTTTGTTTTTCTTGATGAAGCTCAAGGCTTCCTCGGTGAATGCGTCCTGAGAGTGGATCTTTCCGCCCAGCTTCCGGTCATTTCCAGGCAACGGAATTTTTTTATTATTCCTCCACAAGAACCTCGGAAAATGATTATGAGCATGTCGCTGGCAATTATAACCAAAGAACAGATCAAAACCTTGCTTGTTAGGGTCTCCGCTAGATCCGAAGTGGCCGAGGCCCCACTTGCCGATGGCTGCGGTTGTGTAGCCTTCGGTCTTTAGAATTTCTGCTATGGTAATTTCATCATCTGGAATTGGATTCTGTCCTGGGAAAGGGAAATGTTTAGTGGCGCCGTCCTTAGGGTCCCCATTATCTCTTATGTATGCATGCCCAGTATGTTTTCCTGTCATGAGCACGCAACGGCACGGCGCGCAGACTGCCTGCCCAGAATAGTGTTGGGTGAATTTAATTCCTTCCTTGGCGAGTCGATCGATGTGAGGTGTTTTGATCCATTTCTGTCCAAAGCATCCAAGCTCATTATAGCCTAGGTCATCAGCAAGGATGAAGATGATGTTAGGTTTGCGCGCGAAGCTGTTAAGGGCACTGAACGCAATGGCTAGAGTGATTATTATGAATTTTCGCATGTCTGTCATGATGCTACGCATTCATTGCGGTGCAATGGTAGTAATAAATGTATGAAATTTAAATTCTTTGTTAATTTCACTTAGAGTGAATTCGCGGACTTGACCAAAGAGGAATAATTGTTCAAAAAATAGCTATGAGCAAAGTAGTTAGTATTCACCCTTATTTTAAAGTTCATCCTGGAAAAATTGAGGAGTTCAGAAAACTTCTCGATCAGTTCGTCGAAGCGACGGCCAAGGAAGATGGCTGTTTGTGGTATGATTTTACGATGTCAGGTGATGTGGTTCATTGCCGTGAGGCTTATAATGGGGCCGAAGGATTACTCGCTCACGCTGACAATGTTGGTTCTATAATTGGTGAGGCATTAGGCATCTCTGATCTCTTACGTCTGGAGATTCATGCTGCTAAGGAGGACATAGAGAAGTTAAAAGAACCGTTCGCTGAACTGAGTCCTGAGTATTATGAATTTCAACTCGGCATTGGGAAGCCAGAACAAATCGTTTAGCTGTGATAACTAGGGTCGGTTTTTATGGTGCGGGTGATATCGCTGATTTACATGCCGCGGGTGTTCAGGGATGTGAAGGTGCCGACTTAGTGGGCCTGTTTGACATTGATAAGAAAAGGTCACAGGAGAAGTCCCTCCAATACAATTGCAAGGCCTATGATTCGGCAGAGTCGTTGTTAGCTGATCCAGCAATTGATGCAGTCTTTGTCCTGACACCATTAGAGGATCATTGTGAGTGTGCGATCAGTGCCCTCCGAGCAGGGAAACATGTCCTACTTGAAAAGCCGGTCAGCTCTAACATTAATGAGATCGAAGAGATTAAGGCCGCAGCAAACGAATCGGGAAAGCTCTGTGTGCCGGTACATAATTATTTGTATGAGGATAGTGTGATCCGCACTCGTGAACTTTTGGATTCAGGTAAGCTCGGCGACTTGGTGGCTATTTATGTTTTCTATAACATTCATCATCCCGAAGAAGTGGCCCAGCGATACCCAGGTGTTATCAGGCAAATTCTAACACATCACGCATATATTACATCTTTCCTTGGAGGGAAGCCCAGAAAGGTGATGGCGATGGCTTCTACTATTAATGACGGGACCGTTGCCAAAGAAAATTTAGCTATGGCTATTTTGGAACTTGAGGGGGGTGCCTTAGCTCATCTTCAGGCCAGCTTTGCCGCTGATGACCATGCTGCTGATAACTGGACATTTAAGATAAAATTGATAGGGACTGCAGGGTCGACGCGTTTTAGTCATGCTGATTGGGTGCAGAACCAGAAAGCGGTCGTCCACTCCCACACTTATTCAGCGTATCATTACTCGATACTTAATACTGTTCGTTATTTTATAGAGGAATGCATTGAGCGTGACCGGGCACCACTCTCGAATCTTGATGATGCAATTACGGCACAGAAAATCATTGAGGCGATAGAGGTTTCTGTCGAAGAGGGCAAAGCGATAGGCCTATAATCTCATTTTTTCTCACGCAGTTTTGAAAAGACATTGCCGGTCGGCTTTGCTGGGAGAGATTCTTGCCATTGAGTTAACATTTTTTTTAGTTGTTTTACCTTGTCTGGATATTTTTCTTTGAGGTCATTTTTTTCAAATGGATCAATGACTAAATCATACAGTTCAACATATTGAGAATTTTGATTAGTTACCATTTTCCATTTTCCACTCACCACTGCATAGGAGACCCAGTGATCAGGTTTTAATTTTCGAGCTGGCCAGGGAGAGGTTGCTTTCCAGAAGAGCGGTTTTTGACGAAGCTCCTGTCCCTTTCCTTTCAAAGTTGACACTTGGCTCATACCATCAGGACTGTAGTACTCTGGGAGCTTCGCTCCTGCAATTTCACAGAAAGTTGGGAGCAGATCCACAGCAGAAAGGATAGAGGTCTTATCTACTTTGTCTGCTGCTATATGGTTGGGCCAGCGTGCGATGAAGGGGACCCCTACACCACCTTCAAATAGCGCGGCCTTGTATCCTTTGCGTCCACCAGTGATGCCTTTTGCGGCTGCAATATTAAATCCTTCACCCGTTGCAGTATCGTGCATCGATTTTAGCGCAGTACTAGGCAGTGCCCTGGCTGGCCCATTGTCCGAACTGAAAATGACTAATGTATTTTCTGTAAGCTTCAAGCGGTCCAGCGCGTCTAACACTTCACCAATACGATCATCGGCATGTGCCAGAACCGAAGCATAAATATTATCCTGCTCTTTTAATTTTGGAAATTGCTTGCGGTATTTTTCTACGGTATGAAACGGAGTATGAGGTTCATGAAGCCATAGGTTCACAAAGAAGGGCTTTGCAGAACGATTACTTTTCTCAATAAATGCTATGGTGTTTTTAGCATCTTCGTGCACCGGCATTTGCTTGCCTGAGCAGTTAAAGGCTCCATAAGTATCAAAGCCGTACCGGCTCGGCAAAGGAGAGTCAGGAATCATGTCATTGGCAAGATGCCATTTGCCGAAGTGGGCAGTTGCATAACCGGCACTCTTGAGAAACTTGGAGAGGAGAGGCGCTTCTGGATTGAGCCAGTCAGGCATGTTTCTCCTAGCATTACTGGGAACCCATGCGAAATGACCATTAATATTGTAGCGTGCCGGGAAATGACCAGTCATCACCGCGGTACGGCTAGGAGAGCAGACACCACTCGCCACAGTGAACCGATGAAAGTCTGTGCCCTCTTTAGCTAACCTATCAATATTAGGTGTTTTTACATAGGGGTGTCCATGACAGCTGAGATCGCCCCAGCCCCAGTCATCGGCAAAGATAAAAAGTATATTGGGGTTGGCTCCTTTGACTGCAAAGTTAAGAATTAGACCAAGGATTAGGAGTATCAGAGGAACGGAAATTCTATTCATGTTTTTTTAGTAAAGTGGTTCTTTAACGTTGACCAACAAGTATCGAAATACGAATGCGTCTGAGCGAGAGGATGAAGCTATGAATCCAAGCCCAGCTGAGGACCGGTTCCTGAAGCATGGCTCGGTGCAGTGGCTCCCAGTTTTTCATAAGAGCGTTTCATCGCTACGCGGCCCCTAGGGGTCCTAGCAAGCATTCCCTGCATGACAAGGTAAGGCTCGTAAACTTCTTCGACCGTTGAGGAGTCCTCGCCGACCGCGACGGCCAATGAATTTAGTCCCACGGGCCCACCATCAAACTTGTAGATCAGAGCTTCGAGTATCCTCTTGTCCATTTCATCGAGACCATCATCATCAATGTCGATCATTTTAAGAGCTCCGTCTGCAACTTCCTGAGTGATGATGCCGTCTGCTTTGACCTGAGCGAAGTCCCGTACCCATCCCAATAATGAATTGGCAACTCTCGGAGTTCCCCTTGAACGGGATGCGATTTCTAATGCGCCACTTGATTCGATTTCAACTTTGAGCAGGTTAGCTGATCTGCTCACGATGCTGGTCAGTTCTTCTGCCGTGTAATAATCGAGCCGGTTCGTCATCGCGAACCTTGATCTGAGAGGGGCGGTCAGCATTCCAGCACGAGTCGTTGCACCGATCAAAGTGAATCTTGGTAATGAGAGCTCGATGGTTCTGGCATTGGGACCCTGATCAATAATGATATCTAACCTATAGTCTTCCATTGCCGGATACAGATATTCTTCGATGGCCGGGTGCAGCCTATGGATTTCATCAATGAATAGAACGTCACCCCTCTTGAGGTTAGTGAGTATACCGGCCAGGTCCCCAGCTTTTTCAATTTGTGGTCCACTCGTGGAATGTAATTGGGATCCGGTAGCGGAGGCGATAATATGTGCCAGAGTTGTTTTGCCTAGGCCTGGAGGTCCAGATAATAAGATATGAGCCAGAACATCTTTCCTCTGCCGCGCGGCTTCTATCATTAAGGAAATTCGCTCTTTGATTTTCTCTTGCCCAAAAAACTCCGTCAGTTCTGGTGGTCTCAAAGAGATATCAAAGTCAGTTTCTGTAGCTTCTGTAGCTTCTGTAGCTTCTGTGTAAAAATTCTCCTGCACGATTTATTTGATTTTTCCCATTAATATCACTTGAAGCGAACAAAAATTAATTAATATTAACAATCTTTTATAAACTTTACCATTAAGCCAGCTAATTATATTAAACAAAGACTGAGCCATTAATATCTCAATTGCCTTATAATAAGTAATTTATATAAAATTATGGATTAGATCTGCGATCCATAAGTTAACAAAAGAAGACAAAAGAAAAACAATTAACCTTTATGTATTATTTGATAAATGGCTTGAATGAAGTCTAGCCATTTGTCCATAATCTCACTGACCTTCAATAAGATACTCTGAATACCATAATGACATTTCATATCAGGCAATTAATCGCAGCCGCGTTCATTTTCATTTTTCTAGTACTTGGTCAGTCAGTTTTATATGCCGAGAAGATCACTGATATTTCTATTCAGTATGCTGGAGCACCAACGGTAGACGAGGCTGCTCTCAGTACTCAGATACGTAGTAAGGTTGGTAGCGAACTGGATGCGATGAAAGTTGAAAAGGATATCAAGAATCTTTATTCGAGCGGTTTAGTGGATAATGTGAGGGTTTTGACCGAACCAAATGAAGGCGGTGTTCGTGTTATATTTCTGGTCCGAACCCGTGCCATTTTGGGGGAGGTTTCTTTTATAGGGAATTCTTTGGCCACTAACAAATTACGCAAGGAGACGGAACTTGAAATTGGTGAAGCCTTTGATGACACGCTCCTTGAAACGGCCCGAGTGAACTTGGAGGCACTGTATAAGAAGAAGGGATTCTCCAATGTGGGTATTACCTATAAGGTTGGTGGCGCAGAGAGGCCTGGATTTTCGAGGGTCACATTTGTCGTTGATGAGGGAGTTTTGGAAAGGCTCAACAAGGTTAAATTTTTTGGCAACGAATCCATTTCTGATCGGGTCCTCTCAGGTCAGATGCATGTGAAGGCCAGTCGTGCGTATAATGTTTTCAAAAAGAACCGGGGCATTGATTCTACTGAACTCGAAGAAGATGTTGTTAGAATTGAGGAATATTATCGTAACGAAGGATATATAAATGCGCGTGTGACTGAGGTAGTGCGTGAGCCTGCAGGTGATAAGGTGGATCTTGTCATTCATATTAATGAGGGGAATAGATTCACAGTAAATAAGGTTTCTGTTTCAGGAATAAAGGCCGTGTCGCAGAAGGATGTTTTGCCCCTTCTAGAGATGAGGGAAGGGGCCGTTTATTCTTCTGAAGGCATCAGTACTGATCTAGTCGGATTGCGGAGGTATTACGCGAATAACGGTTATTCAAATGTGCGCATTTCTCCCCGTGTTGACAGTTCTTCAGAGACCATGATTGATATTGAATACGCAGTGTCAGAAGGCGTTCAATCAACGATCGAGTTGATCAATATTAGCGGTAATGACCGGACCCTCGATAAGATCATTCGTCGTGAATTGGCCCTCACTCCTGGAGATGTATACAATGAAACGAGGTTAGAAGTGAGCCGTAACCGCCTCATGGGATTAGGATTTTTTGAAGGGGTTAACATGACTCCGACCAATTCTGCAACGCCTGAGCATACAGACATTAGTATTGAGGTGAGAGAGAAATCGACAGGCACGGTGAACTTTGGTGCCGGGTTCAGTTCGATTGATAATTTGGTTGGATTCATGGATATAGTTCAGACCAATTTCAGATTGTTCGGCAAGCCGCACGTGGGTGGCGGTGAAAAGATTCGTTTGGGAGTACAGTATGGTAGGAGACGGAAGGACTTTCAGTTTGATTATACTCAGCCGTGGCTCTTTGATAAGAAGCTTGCATTTGGAACGGGCCTCTATTTTAGGGACCTCTTATACCTTTCTGATAAGTATGATCAAACCATTGGTGGAGCCTATATGAGTTTGCGTAGGCCGCTCGGCGAATATACGTCGCTTTCTTTCAAGGCGAGCTTGGAAAGTTATGAGATTGATGTGGATTCAGATTCAAGTGACACCCTCAAAAAGGAAGAGGGCGAATATGATCGTGCTCTCTTCGCGGTGAATTATGTGATAAACACTACAGACAGTCAGTACTTGACCAGACGAGGACACCGAATATCTCTTGGCACTGATGTTTCCTTTGGTGATGTGGAAACTTATGGGGTTCAGCTTTCGGGATCTAAATATTTCCTCTTACCTTTTGATACTATTTTGAGTGTTAATGGTCAGTACCGCAGCGTTGACGGTAATGATAATGTTCCGATCTTTGAGCGTGAGTTCTTGGGTGGGGCCCGTAGCCTGCGAGGGTATGAGTATCGTGAGGCGAGCAGCCCAGCACTCCGTGACGCACAGGGAGAACCATTAGGTGGAAGGACTGCAGCGTATTTTACCGCAGAGTATAGTTTTCCATTATTTAACCTAAAGAAATTTAGAGGCCATGTTTTCTATGATGGAGGAATGCTTTCCAACGATGCTTGGGACTTTGGAGGAGACTATTTGTCTGATTATGGTATTGGACTTGACCTGTACCTGCCGATGGGGCCGATCCGATTAGATGTGGCCTGGCCTATGCAAACAAATGAATGGGTAGAGGATAAGATGAGGTTCCAGTTCAATATGGGTTATCAGTTCCGCTAATTTTTAGCGTTAACTATCATATCCTTTAAAAAGGACTTTTGACGAACCGAGTATTTCTCTTGAAAATCAAACTATTGTGGGGGATTCTCCTTTTATTATTATGACTAAATCTGCCTTCTTTCTTCCAGTTGTTATAATCAGTCTAGTCTTCATGATGTCCGATGCAGGGGCGCAGGGAATGAAGATTGGGATCGTTGATATGAATCGAGTCTTTGCAGAATATTACAAGACAAAGGATGCTGATAAGGTTGTGAATGAGCAAAAAGAAGCGGCCAAGAAAGAGCTAGAGACAATCAATAACGATTATAAAAAACTTTTGGATAGTTATCAGAAATTGGCAAAAGAAATTAAGGATCCAGCAATCGGTGAAGAGCTTCGAAAGAAGAAGCAGAAAGAGGCTCAAGAGGTGGCGTCCAAGGCACGAGCTCTTGAGCGTGAGAAGAAGGAGCTTTCAGAGAGAAGACAAAGGATGCTGCTCACAGAAGTTGACCGAAAACGCAAAGCTTTGATTGAAGAGATTCAGGACGTTGTAGGCGATATGGCCAAGAAAAAGAATTATGACATAGTCTTTGATAAGTCGGGCCTTGGAACGCGCGGCATTCCTTTTCTCCTGCATTCCAAAGACGCAGTTGATTTTAGTGAAGACCTCATTGGAGTATTGAACAAGAATGCATCTTCTCCTTAGTAGGATGCATCGTTAATAGAAGGAGGAACACCTCCAACCCGTGCAGATTAAACTTTGCGACATAATAGCTAAGCTTGAAGCTGAAGTCATTAACCCTGCCCAGGAGGAAATTGGGATAAAGGGTCTAGCTTCTCTTTCAGAGGCCGGCCCTGACGAGTTATCTTTTTATCATGATGGCCGTTACTTAAATGATCTAAAATCGACTAAGGCTGCTGCCGTTCTTGTTTCCTTAGAGTTTAATGAAGAGGTTGGTCATGTTCCTCTCATTAAGGTTAAGAGCCCATCCTTGGCATTTAATGAAATTGCAAAGGACCTGTACGTTTCAGAATCAAATTCATATGAGAAAGGTATACATCCTACCGCAGTCATTGCCGAGGACGTTCAAATCGATCCGGTCACTGTCAGTGTAGGACCCAATGTTGTCATTGGTGCTGGGACAAAGATAGGGGAAGGCACTACGATTGGTGCAGGCGTCATTATAGGCTCTAATGTGGAAGTAGGCGAGAATGGTTACTTTTATCCAAACGTTGTGATTTATGACCGTTCACGGATTGGGAAACGTGTGATTGTGCATGGAGGAAGTATCATTGGATCTGATGGTTTTGGATTTGAATATGACGGATCAGCGCATCAAAAGATTGAACACTTTGGTTACGTGATAATCGAAGACGATGTCGAAATTGGAGCAAATTGCACAATAGACCGTGGCCGTTTCGGAAAGACCTTGATAGGTCAAGGAAGCAAATTTGATAACCTGGTTCAGGTAGCTCATAATGTTATCATAGGTAAGAATTGTATTTTTGTTGCTGATACGGCCATAGGAGGTAGCTGTAAGATTGGAGATAACGTAACAATGGCAGCTCAGGTAGGTGTGGCCGGACACATAGAGATCGGGTCCAATGTAGTGCTCGTTGCAAGGACCGGAGCGACGAAGAGTTTGGCGGGTGGAGAGCCTGGTAAGCCTGCGTTCTATTCTGGCTTCCCTGCCGGTCCCATTGAGAGAGTCCGAAAAGAAATGGTTTTTCCAAGGAGACTCCCGAATATATTATCTCGGCTAAAGGCGGTCGAGGATCAACTCTCCACGGAATAGAGAGACTAGAAAATTATTCTAAATCTATTTCTTTTCCTGGATCAGGAATGATTACTTCTGTTTCCGGTAACCGCTGATTTAGTCTTTGCTTCATCCATTCGATGGCCTCTTTGTCACCGTGCACTAGGATAACTTTTTTAGGATGAACTGATTCAGCATATTCAATTAGACTCTCTCTCGAAGCGTGCCCACTGAAGTCAAAACTTTGCACTGAGCATTGACGCTTTACAGGTTCTTTTTTTGAATCCAACAGGACCTCTTCTCCTCTCTCTGATTCAATGAGTCTTGCCATCGGTGAGTCAGGATCGGCATATCCGACGCAGGCGACAAGGTTACGGGGGTTGGCGATGAACTGTTGTGCTAGTCTATTGGACATGGTCTTCTCTGCCATCATTCCGCTAGACAATGTATAGACGTTTCCCTGCTCTAGTTTTGGAAGTTCTCCCCTCGACCTCGGAGTAGATAACAAGCCTTTCACGCGCATCAGGTTTAGTCCTTGATGATTGCGTCTAATGCGTTTTGAAAATTTGTCATAGATTTTTGTCATTTTGATGCTGAGCCCACCTATCAGGAATGAAGAGTTTCTTAATTTTTTAGCTCTTTGAAGCTCGTACAGCATCATGATTGTCTCCTGGGTCCTTCCCATTGCAAATAGAGGGATCATGACTGAACCCTTCCCCTCGAGACATTCTTCCATGCTCAATGCGAGCCGTTCAGCTTCAGACCATCTGGAATATTCCGGATCAAGTGCAGTTCCGCCGCGGGTACATTCCAAGATGAGAACGTCAATTTTTTCACGCGGAAAGTCCGCTCCTTTAAGGATACTCTGATCCTCAAAATGAACGTCCCCCGTGTACATTATTTTTTTCCCGGAAAATTCGAATAGGGAGCCGACCGCGCCCATGACATGGCCAGCATCATAAAAGGTGCAGGAAGCGCCCCCGGTCTCATGCAATTCAAATTTTTTACCGTTCCTTCTCGGATGCCATTGTCTGTTTACTTTGTGAATTTCACGGTGAGTAAATAATGGATACTCATTAATCCCAAGTTCTTCTCCCTTGGATGTCATTACATTCACCGAATTGTGCAGAAGGGCTTGAGCCAGAGCATCAGTAGCTTCACTCATAAAGACGGGCATTTCTGGATAATGTCTCTGTATAACAGGCAAGGATCCTGAATGGTCCAGATGTGCATGAGAAAGGATAGCCGCATCTAAGGGTTCATTCAGAATTCGATCGAACTGAGGCAGGGCATCCTTTGATTCCGCTTTCGGGTGCATTCCTGAATCAATTAGAATTCGCTTATCCCCTAAGCTAAGAAGGTAACAATTCGCTCCAATTTCTATGTTGCGAGTTAGGCTTTGAAAGCGAATCATCTAGTAGAACTTATTACCTAATGCTTCAAATTGGTTACGCCAAGTAATAAACTCACATCTTTAATAGTCTTTTTATTTGATTAAAATTTCATTCACTGAATTTGATTCTAAAAACTTAATATCTCATGATCTATTTTATAAGAAAACTTTTCCTGCTAATTGCTCTCCTTCCTTGCTCTGCATGGTCAGATATTTCAAATGCATCTGAAAGGCCCAACATTGTTCTAATCATGGCCGATGATCTTGGATTTGCAGATCTGGGATGTTATGGAGGTGAGATTAAGACTCCAGTCCTGGATGCTTTGGCAGAGAATGGCCTCAGATTCTCTCAGTTCTATAATACGGCCAAGTGTCATTCCTCTAGAGTGGATCTATTGACAGGAATGTATTGCGGACAGGCAGGCTCTGCCAAATTGTCCAATGGGCCGACCATTGCCGAGGTGCTGAGGCCTGCAGGCTATAAGACATTGATGGTAGGGAAGTGGCATCTGGACAAGGAGCCAACTGATAAAGGATTCAGTCGATACTTTGGTCATTTGAGTGGTGCTACTAATTTCTTCACTGGTGATGACTCATTCCGTCTTGATGGTGAAAAATTCAATGTTCCGAAGGAAGGTTTTTATACGACAGACGCGAACACGGACTATGCGGTTCGGTTTGTGAACGAAAGTCTGATAAAGGATAAGGATAAACCATTCTTTTTGTACCTCGCTTACAATGCACCTCATTATCCGCTTCAGGCACCGAAGAAGGAAGTTATGAAATACCGGGGCAAGTACGCGGCAGGGTGGGACCGGTTACGGGAGAATCGTTATGCTAGCCAACTTGATCTAGGGTTGATAAATAAAGACTGGCCCTTGAGCCCGAGGCCTCTGAACGTTAGGCCATGGAATGATCTGACTGACAAAGAAAAGGACTGGGAAGATTTTCGTATGGCCACTTATGCAGGGATGGTTGATCGAATGGATCAGGGAATCGGAAAACTCGTTGAAAGGCTCAAAGAGATTGGTGTTTTTGATAATACTTTATTTATGTTCTGTTCTGACAATGGAGCTTGTCCTTTTGAGCGGACCCGAGGCGCTGATAAGATGCCTTGGGATCCTGAGAGTTATTGGACATACGATACTGGATGGGCGCATGCGGGTAACACGCCTTTCCGCTGGTACAAACAGAACCAACACGAGGGTGGGATAAGTAGCCCGATGATCGTTCACTGGCCCAAGGGCTTAAAAACAAAGAAAGGTGCCATCACAGATCAGGTGGGGCATCTCGTTGATTTTATGCCTACGTGCCTGGATCTGGCCGGGGCAGATTACCCGGACAAGAATCCGAATTTAAAATTAATGGGAAAATCATTGTTGCCGATTCTTAAAGGGGAGAAGAGGGAAGGTCATGAGTTCCTTTATTTTCATTTCGGCAACAATCGTGCAGTTCGGAAAGGAAAATGGAAAGTGGTTTCGGCTCGGGGGGGGCCTTGGGAGCTTTATGATATGATCGCGGACCGGACCGAACTGAAAGATCTGTCCAAGTCCAGGCCAGAGGTGAGAAATGAACTTATAAAAGTTTGGCATGACTTTGCTGAGGGAACTGATCAGTTATCTAAGAAGCAGAGAAGGCCCGTATCTGAAACTTCCCAACGATGGAAAAAGCGCGGCTAAATAATACTAGTTAGCGCATTTCTACTTTTGCCCCGGGTCTCACTAGGTCCGAAAGGCGGACAACGTCCCAATTAGCCAGTCTCACGCAACCGGCACTTCTGGACCGACCAATCGTATGTGGAGAGGAGGTCCCATGCAGACCGATTCCGCCCTTGTTTAGTCCTGCCCAGAAGATTCCTATTGGACTGTTTGGTCCCGGTGGAAGCAGGTGAGCTTCGTTACTGCGTTTCCCTGTTTCCAGCATGCTCTGATCCCACCTGAACGTTGGGGTAGTGATCATATTTTGAATGACCCAGTCGCCACGATGAATGAATTTCTCTTGTCCGGGCGTTATAGGAAACATAGCAAGGATCTTCTTTTTTTCCCATATGGCCACAATCTTTTGAGTCGTATCCACGATGACTAGTCGGTTACTAAGTTTTCTTTCCCGTTGGAATGACTTGTCTTTTTTCACGTCTTCAATTCTAAACGGAGTCACGTTAGGAACCTTAATGACGGTACCTTCGGTTACCTTTCCCCAATCTATCTCAGGGTTTATTTTTGTGAGATATTTTTCATCAGAGTGAAAACGTTCGGCTGAAAATTCAAGGATCGATCTATAGTAAAGATAATCAATTTCTGCCTGCTCAGAAGGTTCGAAAGAGACTTCTCCAACAAAATTTAAATCTTCTTCTTTTATAGCGTAAGTAGTAAAGAGTTCCTCAATGGTCGCATTTGATTCATTGATCACCTTATAATAGTTATCGTATTTTAGATCGTATCCGAAATTATAATGGGCAACTGCCTTGCGAGTGAATTGTCCCATTCGACCGTCAATCTTTCCGGGTCCAAACATTTTCCCATCAAGAAATATCTGGATACGGAGAATAGTCTCCGCGTTTTTTTTCGAAGGTTCAGACAAGTACCCAATTTTATTTTTGCTGAACCCATTAGGTGCCAAATAAATTATTCCAAGGATGATTAAGAGACTTTTGTACAATGTTTGCTAGATGTGATTAGGTTAAGTGGCTGAGGTTGGGTTTTGTTGGGAAATTATAATTTAAAAATGTATTGGGCTAATGAGCTATTAAAGGTTGAAGGCAGTGTGGACTATATTTGCCGATTGCTCAAGGTCCTCTTCTCTGATGATGACCGCAGTTTTAATTTCTGAGGTTGATATCATTTGAATATTGATACCATTATTTGCAAGCGCAGCAAACATTTGAGCTGCGACTCCAGAGTGAGAGCGCATACCAATTCCGACCACGCTCAGTTTGCCAATTCCGTCAGTCGTTTCGATGGAGGATTCATTGCCTAGATCCTTAAGAATAGGTTCGATCGTTTGTTTTGCCTTTTTTAGATCCGATCGGTGCAAGGTGAATGAGATGTCAGTATGGTTTGTTTTCGAGACGTTCTGTACAATCATGTCGATCACGACACCCGAATCGGAAATGGCCTGAAATATTTTCGCCGCGACTCCCGGCTCATCAGAAACATTCTCGATGGTTACCTTTGCCTGTTCTCGCTCGATGCTTACTCCGCGAACAACCACGGATTCCATGTTAGGGTGTTCTTCTGTCACGATTGTTCCTGGGTTTTGATTTAGGCTACTTCTTACTTCAAACTTAACGCCAAATTTCTTGGCAAACTCAACGGATCTTGACTGCATTACCTTAGAGCCTGATGAAGCCATTTCCAGCATTTCATCATACGAAATTTCATTAATTTTCTGGGCCTCAGGCACTACGCGTGGGTCACAGGTGTAGACCCCGTCAACGTCTGTAAATATCTGGCACAGGTCCGCATCTATGGCTGCCGCCATTGCAATAGCAGTCAGGTCTGAACCGCCACGGCCGAGCGTTGTGATGCGTCCGTCAGGGCTTCGGCCCTGAAATCCGGCCAGAATGACGATGTGGTTTTCATCGAGGAGTCGATGAACTTCGTCTGGTGTGATATTTGAAATTCTTGCTTTGGTATGGTCTCCGTCCGTGACAATCCCTGCCTGCGCTCCGGTCAATGAGATGGCTTTTCCTCCCATAGAATTAATTGCCATCGAGGTCAGAGCAATGGTCGTTTGCTCTCCTGTAGCTAAGAGAACATCCATTTCACGGTCCGTGGGTTCATGGTCTGGTGATACCTCGTTTGCCATTTCAATGAGCCTATTAGTAACTCCGGCCATGGCAGAGACCACAGCCACGACCTGATGCCCTGTTTTTTGAGTCTCAAGGATTCGCTTGGCGACGTTATTGATCCTTTCAGTGTTACCTACTGAAGTGCCTCCGTATTTCTGTACTATGAGTGACAAGTCTCGTTCTAATTAAAATTGACTGGCAACTATTTACAACAATTCAAATTATTAAAGTGCTAAAGTGAGTCTTATTGCAAAATATTCTCTTCCAGATATTCTCTAATTGCATCTGTATTTGCGGGTAATTTTTCTTTTTTAGGAGTACGGTCTCTGAGTTTTTCGAGGTTAGGATGTTTGGGACTCTCTTTGATTGCCTCGTTGATTGTTTCTGGGAACTTAGCCGGATGGGCTGTGGCTAGCATGATAGTTGTCTGGTTATTTGCCACTTCATTAAAGCAACAGGCCGTGTGCGGGTCAGGCACATAATTAAAGCGATCCTTGGCTTTACGGATATTTTCAATGATGCCTGCATCATCAGTTCGTGTAGCAGAGAATTTTCCAGCATCGAATTCGGGAATGATAACTTTGTTTCCTTTTTTGATTTCTTTCATTATCTCTGAAGTGCTTTGGCCTTCTTCTCCGAGATGATAGTAAAGAAAACGTTCAAAGTTTGATGCGACTTGAATGTCCATCGAAGGTGCCAGGGACGGGTTCACTGTCCTCGGATCGTAAATGCCTTTCCTAAATAAACGGAACAGTAAATCATTCTGATTCGTTGCGATTGTGAACTGTTCGGCTGGTAATCCCATCTGACTCGCTAACCATCCGGCTAAAACGTTGCCAAAGTTACCGGTCGGCACAACGTAACGGACATGTTCCTTGTTCCTATCGGGTAATTGCTTATATGCATGAATGTAATAAACGCATTGGGCTAATATTCTGGCCAGATTAATAGAGTTCACTGCCGAGAGGCGGGCCCTGTCCTTGAAATTAAGATCCTCAAACAGGTCCTTTACTATTCTTTGTGCGTCATCGAAAGATCCTTCAATGGCTATAGGAAAAATGTTACCAGATCCGGTGCATGTCATTTGACGTTCCTGGATATCTGAAATTCTTCCCTCAGGATACAGGACAAAGACGCGGGCACCTTCCTTGTCAGCGAGACCATGAATGGCTGCTGATCCAGTGTCCCCTGAAGTTGCTCCTAGGACGTTGATTGCCTTGCCTGTTCTTGCAATTTGTTCTTCGAACATGTTACCGACGAGCTGAAGCCCAAAATCTTTGAAGGCGAACGTTGGTCCATGGAATAGTTCTAGCACGTACGTGTCATCGGTCAGTTCGATTAGTGGTGCTGCGTTTCCGGGATCTTCAAAACTTGAGTATGATTTTTCGAAGAGTTCATTGAGCTGTTCTGCTGAATGATCATCGTCGAACAATTGAAAGAATTCTGCTGCCAGTTCAGGGTACCGTGTCGGCCCTTTGTCCAGGAGTCCTTGAATTGATGGGAGTCTTTCCGGAACATAGAG
>Ga0114999_10000941_pt1 | contig 41911 bp, 37 predicted proteins | sample ArcticOcean_MG_C_3_FD_89820 | JGI IMG/M metagenome (GOLD analysis project Ga0114999, IMG submission 89820) | Marine microbial communities from western Arctic Ocean - ArcticOcean_MG_CB8_126 | ecosystem: Environmental > Aquatic > Marine > Oceanic | place: Arctic Ocean: Canada Basin | collected...
ATCTTTTATTGTCATGAATTTCTCCTTAATTTGCTGTCAAGTATATACTAACATTTAAAGAAATCACCTAGGCTCTACGCTGCACTTCAAATACTTTTCAATCATATGATGTGCATTTTTAATAAATGGAGGATCTTATGGATAAAAAACATGCAAATTGGGAATATGGTATTCGTGACAATATAGACATAACTCAATTTAACGAATCTCCAGTAATCATCGGAGAGAACTCATTTAAATACAGTGTATCAGGATCAAATTGGGGAAATATACCCAAAGAATGGTCTTATAAAGAAGCAACTTCAGTTGCAGTCGATTCCAGTGATAATGTATTCGTTTTTAATCGAGGTACCATACCAGTTATTGTATTTGATTCCGAAGGAGAAGTTATTAATACTTGGAGAGAAGGGATGTTCATTACTCCACATGCAATAACAATAACTCCTAATGATGAAGTCTTCTGTGTGGATGTAGGGGAGCACACAGTTAAGAAATTCACAAAAACGGGAGAATTATTAATGGTTATTGGCACATCAGGAATCTCTGCCCAATCTATGAGTGGAAAACCATTTGCAAAACCAACTCACGTTGCTGAAGATCAAAATACAAAAGAATTTTATGTAACAGATGGCTACTCTAATGCACGTATTCATAAATATTCACCCGAAGGCGATTTATTATTTTCATGGGGTGAATCAGGAACAGGAGAGGGTCAATTTAATATCGTACATAATATTGTGGTAGATGCTAACGGATGGGTATATGTAGGGGATAGAGAAAACCATAGGATTCAAGTATTTGATAATAAAGGAAAATATGAAACACAATGGGTAAATATGTCAAAAACGGCTGCTCTTCACATATTCACTGAAAAACATTCTGAATTAATTCTTGTTGGCGAATATTATGCAGGCATAAAAGCTAATGCAATGGGTAAAAACTTAGGACCTCGGCTTTCTGTAATGGATCTAACTGGAAATATTTTAGCTAGAATTGGCGAAGAAAGTTACGGTTCAGAACCTGGAAGGTTTTTTTCTCCCCATGGAATAACTATGGATTCCAAGGGAGACATATATGTTGCTGAAGTGTCATGGAGTGATTATGGGAGTCAGATGGATCCACCCAGAGAATTAAGATCGATGCAAAAACTAGAAAGAGTTAGAGACTAAAGTCCACCTCCAATTGCATGAACTATTTCTATAATGTCATGTTCTTTAATAATATATTTCAGATGATCTTTTTTAGGTAAAACTTCACCATTAATAGCTACTGCTATAGATTGTTTATCTTGAAGGCCAAGAATATGAAGTAAATCAATCATACTTGAAGATTCGCGAACAAGTCTTTTTTCTCCATTAACAACTATGTTCATAAGATGATTCTCCTTAAAGTGCAGTGGGGTTATAGTTTTCAATTAGTATCTTATAAAAGCTTTGAGCTATTTTTTTAGGTTCATCTGAACTTAAAATAGAAGATATTGTGGAAATCCCACTAGCTCCTGATTCTAAAACAGGAATTATATTCTTAGGTTTCATACCTCCAATAGCAAATACCGGAATACTGACATTAGAACTTATTGATTTAATTAAAGATAATCCTTCAGGTTTTTTATACGGATGTGAATCAGTGCTATATATTGTACCGGCAATTAAGTAGTCTGCACCGCAACTTTCAGCTTTAATAGCTGCTTTTAAAGAATGTACAGATCTCCCAACAACTTGAGAATAATCCTTTTCTTTAAGTATAGAATATTCTGGAAAATGTAAAACATCTGAGTGTGGTTCAAATATTTTTAAATTACCTACATTAATCCCTATAGGTATTTCATCTTTTAGATCTTCTTTTAATGAATTTGTAAATAATTTTATAGATTCCCAATCGAGAATTTTACTTCTTAATATTATTAAATTTACTCCGCCATCAACCGCAGAGACAATCATTTTCTTTAAACTAAGAAGATCGCTAAAATACTTGTCATCTACAACAAGACAAAGAGTAGGCAATTTTATTTTACATATATTAAGTTTCAGTTGTTATTTATCCCAGCACCTGGACTACTGGAGGTAGCATGTGTTTTTTTAGGTATTCTACCTGCTAAATAGGCACTTCTGCCAGCTTCTACCCCTAATTTAAAGGCATTCGCCATCTTTGAAGGATTTTGGGCTTGGGCGATTGCTGTATTAACTAAGACAGCTGAAGCTCCCATTTCCATCGCTTCAGCTGCGTCAGAAGGTACAGCTAATCCTGCGTCGACCACTACTGGAACCTCGGAAGATTCTATTATTAAAGCAATTTCTTCTTTTGTTAAAATACCTTGCCCTGATCCAATAGGCGAACCTAAGGGCATAACTGTAGCGCAGCCGATATCTGCAAGTCTTTTGGCTAATACAGGATCAGCATGAATGTACGGAAGAACAACAAAACCGTTTTTTATTAATGTTTTTGCGGCTTCATAAGTTCCAATAGGATCAGGTAACAGGTGAGTAGGATCAGGGATAACTTCCAGTTTAACCCAATTACTTCCCGTTATTTCCCTTCCTAATTTTGCTGTTAATATAGCCTCATCTGCAGTTTTACTGCCAGCTGTATTGGGCAATATGGTGTATTTATCCCAATCTATATAATCTAAGATTGTTTTTTTATTTGGATTATTTAAATCTAGTCGTCCTGTTGCAACAGTTATAATCTCTGTTTCAGCAAAAGTTATTGATTCAACCATTTCATTCATAGTTCTGTGACGGCCGGTACCCACAATTAACCGTGAATTAAAGGATTTGCCAGCAATTTCTAATTTATCATTCATTTGATTCTCTAACCTACTTTGAAATTTATATACAACGAATTCAAGTAACCTTATTATATATTGAGCCAGACATGTTATATTTGGATAAATACATGAACAAACATTTTACATCAACAGGATATGTAATATATCAAAATCAGGTTTTGTTGCATCGTCACAAGAAAATCAATCAATTACTTCCTCCCGGGGGACATCTAGAATTAAATGAAACTCCTGTTGATGCAGTTTTAAGAGAAGTCAAAGAAGAAACTGGCCTTGATGTTGAATTAATATTTGACAAAACGACAGTTTCTTTTTCTTATCCGTTACATATCCCAACACCTGAAATAATTCTTTTAGAAGATATTCAAGATCCTGAAACAGGATTCCATCAACATATTGATTTTATTTATTTTTGCATCCCAACAAAAATTCCCAAAGTAGAAAATACCTGGATTTGGTTTAATGAAGATTCATTATTGCATGGCCATACAACAAATGAAGGCTTATTGCTTATCCCACCTCTTGATGTTGTTGAGATTTCTTTAAAAGCAATACGGAAATTAAAAAACTGATATGGGTATTATCCTTTAATAAATTTCAATATAATTGATTCTATAAAAATAACATCTCAGGATAAGGTAACAGGCGAATGCTCATAACAAAGACAATAGAAACTAAGTTTCCCCACTATGATATTGAACAGAAATGGCGTTCCCTTTGGGACAAACATAATATTTATATGATTTCTGATGACGATCCTGCCCCTAAATGGTATGAATTAACAATGTATCCATATCCTTCAGGAGATTTACATGTAGGGCACTGGTTTGCAATGACTGGAGCTGATATACATGCCCGTTACAAGAAGATGAATGGTTATAACGTTTTACACCCAATGGGATTTGACGCATTTGGTTTAAATGCAGAAAATGCTGCAATACAAAGAGGTATCCATCCTCATAAGTGGACAATGGATAACATTAAAAGAATGCGGAATCAATTAACTACAATGGGACCTATGTATGATTGGAATAGAGAGGTGATAACGTGTTTACCTGAATATTACAAATGGAATCAATGGTTTTTCTTGCAATTCTTAAAAACTGATCTAGCTTATAAAGCTTATGCTCCTGTTAATTGGTGTCCTTCTTGTGTAACAGTTTTAGCCAATGAACAAGTTATTGATGGACTTTGCGAAAGATGTGATACCGAAGTAACTCACAAGGATATGAATCAATGGTTTCTTAGGATAACAAGGTATGCAGAAGAATTGCTTGACCAAGAATCAATTGATTGGCCTGAAAGAATAAAAACAATGCAAACAAATTGGATTGGAAAAAGTGAAGGAATCGAACTCCAATTTGATATCTTAGAACACAATTTAAAAGAGACTACTCTAACTACATTCACTACAAGAATAGATACAGCGTATGGGGTAACTTTTATTGTCATAGCTCCTGAACACCCCTTACTAGAATCATTAACTTCGAAATCTAAGAAATCCGAGGTCCGAAAATATATTGATATGGCAAGGAAAGCCTCAGACATTGAACGTTTATCAACTGGCAGGGAAAAAACTGGTGTTTTCATAGGCTCATATTGTATTAATCAACTTACAGAAGAAAAAATCCCTATATATGTTGGAGACTATGTTTTGGCAAGCTATGGAACTGGTATCGTGATGGGGGTGCCCGCTCATGATCAAAGAGATTTCGAATTTGCTAAAAAGTACCAAATTCCAGTAAAAGTCGTCATATCCCCTGAAAATTACACAGGAACAGACTTAGTTGAGGCTTATGTTGAAAATGGCATTCAGATTAACTCAAAAAAATTCAATGGCCTAGCAAATGACAAAGCTAAAATGCGAATTGCTGAGTATGTTATAAATAAAGGCTTCGGAAACAAAAAAGTTAATTACAAAATGCGCGACTGGCTAATATCACGCCAAAGATATTGGGGTACTCCCATTCCAATCATCTACTGTGATGATTGTGGAACAGTACCGGTTCCAGAAAAAGATTTGCCAGTTGTTTTACCGGAAGATGCTGATTTTTTGCCTACCGGAGAATCTCCTTTAACACTGCATGAATCTTTTGTAAATGTAAAATGTCCTAATTGTGACAATCCTGCTAAGCGCGAAACAGATACTATGGATACATTTGTAGATTCTTCATGGTATTTCCTCAGATACACAAGCCCAAAATTAGAAGAGTCTGCTTTCAATCCTGATTTGGCAAACCTCTGGAATCCTGTTGACCAATATACCGGTGGAGTTGAACATGCTGTGATGCATTTATTATATTCACGTTTTTTTGTGAAAGCTATAAGAGACTTAGGACTTATTAATCACGATGAACCTTTTGAGAGATTGTTTAACCAAGGTACTATTATTTATAAAGGTCAAAAAATGAGTAAGTCAAGAGGCAATGTGATTGCTCCTGATTCATATGTTGATGCTGTAGGTGCTGACGTTGTCAGAACTTACTTGATGTTTATTGGACCTTGGGAACAAGGGGGTGAATGGAATGATTCAGGCATAAATGGAGCAGTACGATGGATCAACAAAGTCTGGGATTTAGTTCAATCAGATGCGACATTACTGCCTCAAGAAATATCTGTTGATCAGTTTACTCAAAATGATAGAGTCAAAAATCAAACAATAAAAAAAGTTACTGATGATATTGATAAATTTAAATACAATACAGCTATAGCTTCATTGATGGAATATACAAATTATTTAAATGATTTAAATAATTCTAGCTCCATTTCAGTTGCCCAATGGAAAAACACAATTGAAATACTGCTACTCCTAATATCTCCCATAGTACCTCACATATCAGAAGAACTATGGAATCAAATAGGAAACAATTTCAGTATTCACCAAAAGAAATGGCCTGAATATGACGAAAAATTAATTATAAATCCAACAGTTACATTTATTGTTCAAGTAAATGGAAAAGTTCGTGATAAAATTATTGCACCGTCAGATATTTCTGAAGAGTCTATTCAGAAAATTGCTTTAAAAAGTGACAAAGTTTTATCTCATATTACAGATATGTCGGTAGACCGGATAATTTTTGTTCCTAGTAAACTGATAAATTTTGTCGTTAGCTGACGTAATCATAACTCAGGAGTCTACATGAATGTTTCGATAGCAGTGTTGCCCGGAGACGGGATTGGCCCAGAAGTCGTTGCTGAATCCATAAAAATATTAGAATGTATAGCAAATAAATTCAATCATGAGTTTCGTTTGATAACTGCTGACATTGGGGGTTGTGCAATAGACAAATATGGAACCCCTTTCCCAGAAAAAACACTAACTACATGCTCTACAGTTGACGCAATAATGATGGGAGCAGTTGGTGGTCCTAAATGGGATAGTCCATCAAACAAAATAAGACCAGAAGATGGATTGTTAGCAATACGTAAGGCGTTAAAATTATTTGCTAATATTAGACCTGTTAAAGTCTATCCTTCATTGCTAAATGCGACTCCTATTAAACCTGAAATATTAAAAGGTGTTGATATTTTAGTTCTCAGAGAATTAACTGGGGGACTTTATTTTGGTAAACCCAAAAAAAGATGGACTACAACAAGAGGAAGACGCGCAGTAGATACTCTAAAATATTCTGAACATGAAATCCGAAGAATTATAAAATTAGGATTCAACCTTGCTGAGTCACGAAGAAAAAAATTAACCTCTGTTGATAAGCAAAATGTATTAGAAACATCCAGACTTTGGAGAGAAATTGCTATAGAAGTATCAGAAGAACATCCTAATGTTGAATTAGAACATATATTAGTTGATAACGCAGCAATGCAATTAATAAGGAATCCGGCAACTTTTGATGTGATCGTTTCCGAAAATACATTCGGCGATATTTTAACTGATGAAACTGCTGTTTTATCCGGTTCAATGGGTATGCTTCCATCGGCTAGTTTGTCAGAACTTACTCCTACATCAGCAGGTAAAGGAATCGGCCTTTATGAACCAATTCATGGGAGCGCTCCTGATATTGCAGGAAAAGGAATCGCAAATCCAATAGGTTCTATATTAAGTACAGCCATGATGCTACGACTCTCATTTGGTATGGATAAAGAAGCGATTTGCATTGAAAAAGCTGTTGAAAAAACATTAGAAAATGGCTATAGAACCGCAGACATCAGCATGGGTGCAGAAACAAATGCAACCACATCTAGTTTAGGTGATTTAATATCTGCAAGTATTGGATCTGATTTTTAAATCCAATCACTTGATCTTAAAACAGCTTTATGCCATTTGTTGATTAATTTTTCACGTATCGCATTATTCATATTTGATTTAAAGTGTTTCTTAGGTTTTCTTGAATTTTTCAGCTCGTCTGTTGTTTTCCAAAAATTAATCCCTAATCCAGCAAGATATGCTGCTCCCAGGGCTGTACTTTCAAGGGTTCCTGTTCTTTTTACAATAACATTACTTATATCTGATTGGAATTGTAATAAAATATCACTTTGCGATACTCCTCCATCTGCAACAAATTCAAATATTGGGTGATCCATTTCTTTTGACATAATTTTGACAATTTCATTACATTGAAAAGCTATCGATTCCAAAACTGCCCGTGCAAAATGCGCCTTGCTATTTTCAAGTGTAATGCCATGAAAACTAGCCCTAGCACCAGAATTCCAATATGGAGATCCTAACCCTGAAAAAGCTGGTACAAAGTAAACGCCTCCATTATCTAGAACTTTATTAGCTAAAATATCTATTTGATCTGATTTTTTAATTAACTCGATCTTATCCTTTAGCCAAGTGATAGCTGCTCCGGCAGAAAAAACACTGCCTTCAAGCGCATATACTACCTTGCCATTAAAGTTCCAAGCGATTGTACTCAGAAGCCCATTTGAACTGTATACTAGATCACTGCCTGTATTAACCAACATAAAGGCTCCGGTACCATATGTGTTTTTCAGGTCACCGTATTCCCAACAAAATTGTCCAAATAAAGAACCTTGTTGATCTCCAATAATTCCCGTTATGGGAATTGAATAACCTTGGAAATATTTTGGGTCAGCAATTGCAAGTTCCCCACTAGAAGGTACAATACTTGGCATTATAGATTTTGGAATTTGGAATATATCTAATAATTCTTCAGACCATTCAAGTTTCTTAATGTCAAACAGAAGTGTTCGGCTTGCATTTGTAGTATCGGTTATATGATATTTACCATTCGTCAGACGCCATATCAACCAACTGTCAACTGTACCAAATGCTAGAGTGCCATTTGCTATAGACTTTTGAACCCCAGGAACGTTATTAATGATCCAAGATATCTTTGTAGCAGAAAAATATGGGTCTACAGGTAATCCTGAGATTTCTTTGATTTTTTTTGATAAGCCAGATTCATTTATTGCATCGCAAATTTGTTTTGTTCTGTTGCACTGCCAAACTATCGCGTTTCCGAAAGTTTTACCAGTTAATTTATCCCATAGAATAGTAGTTTCCCGCTGATTCGCAATGCCAATCGATTTAATTAATGAAATGTCGATATTCAAATTTATTAAAACATCTTTTATTGTATGTAAAACGCTATAAAATATTTCTTCAGGGTCTTCTTCAACCCAGCCTTCGTACGGATATGTTTGAGATATTTCTTGATATGCTGTTGAAATCATTTCTCCGTTTTTGTCAACTATTCCTGCCCGAGTTCCAGTCGTGCCCTGATCAATAGTTAAAATATAGTTTTCTTTTCTCATATGTCCTCAAAATTAATGTCGTTATACTGATTTGATAATACAATATTGTACTTATACTTGGACAGCCGGGTAAATATAATAGAGAAATATATGACTATGATCACATTATATTTTTAGATTTAAATAAAAATCACCGAATCCATAATCTGATATATTAGCAGCACTGATTTATAGGAGTTTTATAATTCACACGACTAAATAACACTTTTTACTTTAGAATTAGTATCGGAATATTATTTATGAAATATTCGCTAGTTGAATTAGTGTCTTTTGGTGTAAAGATACATTAGCGAGGGCAAAATGGAATTTTCTAGTCAATTACAAAGTTCTGCAAATATATTTTGGGAAAAAGAAAAAACTCATGAATTCATTCTTGGTATTGGTTCTGGAAACTTAGAAACACGCAAATTCACATATTACTTAAAACAAGATTACATATTTCTAATAGGTTTTTGCAAGGTAATTTCGATAGCTATTTCTAAATCTCCAGATCTTTCATATATGTTATTTCTTTCTACTCTTCTTAAGGAAACTTTAAGTACTGAAATGAATCTTCATGTTGAATATTGCGGAGAATTTAATATTCAACATGAAGATTTAAAAAAAACAAATCCATCTCCCACCACTCTAGGTTACATAAATCACATGATTGAGTCGGCACAAATTAAAGGTTTTTTACATGCGTTAGTGGCAATACTCCCATGTGCTTGGAGTTATGGAGAAATTGCCTCTAATTTGAAAAACAATAATTCTTATTCATCTGATAATAAATACAATAAATGGATAACTATGTATGCTTCGGATCAATTTAAAGCTCTCGCTGTATCTTTAATAAGTATTATTAATAAAGAATCAAAAGAGTTAAGTGAAAAAGAAAAAATGCAACTGCAAAAAACATTTGTCAAAAGTAGCGAATATGAATATTTGTTTTGGGAAGCTTCTTGGGATATGGAAATTTGGTAATCATTATTTAATATCATAATACTGATAGCAATACATAATTTACATATGGTATAATGTTTGAAGATTGAAATTAAAATATTAAATGTTTGAGCGGAGAATGTTATGCCTAAAGTAGTAAAAACTCTTACTATTGAGAAGGATTTACCTGAAATAGTGGGATGTGCCCATCATTGGAAAATAAATGACCCTGACGGTCCAGTAAGCTCTGGAGTTTGTAAAAAATGTGGGATCCAAAAAGAATTCATGAATTACATAGAAGGATCATCTTGGAGTAATGAGGTTTCACTAACTCAACTCAGCAAAAACGAAGGTTATTCAGATAATTCGAATTTTTCCCAATCAGCCGACAATCTAAGAAGAGAAGATTCTTTCACATCATAATTTACCTAAATAAATCTTTTTCTATGGGTCTCAATAATGTTTCAGCATTGAGTGTTGAAGTACTATATTGAAATCCTCTAATAATACTTACTGGGGTACCTGAAGATTTTCCTGATACTAATTCTGCCGCTGTTGCTATAATATCAATAGTTGCAGACGTCGTCACTTTTAAAATTTTACCATGCTGATCAATTGTTCCTTCATAATTTTTCAGGGGAGCAATCCCAAAAGATCCTATTGCAAAACTTAAATGTCCTTCTCTCCATGGACGCCCAAAAGTGTCAGTTATAATCACTGGAACATTTTCAAAACCTGAGATAACAGTTAGGGTTTCACTAATTTTTTGAGCTGATATGTTCGCATTTTCAGGGAGCAAACAAACATTATAATCTCCAGGTATATTTGATGCATCAATTCCGGCATTTGCGCAAATAAATCCATGTATCGTTTCTGTAATTATAATTCCTCTTTCAGGTTCTATTCGAATAATACTTTTTGACTGATTTAATATTAATTGAACCAATCTAGGATCTTTGTTAGTTTGCTTTGCAATTTCTTTTGCATTATCTGTAGGTCTAACATATCTGATATCAACAATTTTACCTTCTGATTTTGAAACAATTTTTTGAGTTACGATTACGATATCATTATTTTCAAATCCGCTATTGCTCTGCCTTAAGGATTTGAAAATTTCTTCAGCCAAATTAGAAGATTCGTCAAATTCAGGTAAGTTTTCTAAAGCAAAAATTTCAATTTTCATATAATTAGTTTGAAGGTATTATATTTTTTGATAGATACGATACTATAATATTATAAACTTTATTTTAAATGTTATTTATGAGCAGGTGTTTTTTGAAATTATTTAGAAGTCTTTTATTTATACCCGGAAATCAAGTTAAGATGTTGCAAAAAGCATCAACTTTTTTGCCGGATGTCTATATTCCAGATTTAGAAGATAGTGTCTCTATTAATCACAAAATTGACGCTCGCCAGATTGTATCAGAAAATTTAATTCTTTTTCGGAATTCTGGACGACTTGTAATACCAAGAGTAAATTCAATCGAATCAGGTTTATTTGAATCAGACATTTCTTCGCTCATTTCAAAAGGAATAGACGGAATATCTATAGGAAAAATTAATACTCCTGAAGATATTATGGAAATCGATCGTTGCATAACTAAATATGAAATGGAATTTAATATCGAGAAAGGCTCAACAGTATTAATTCCATGGATAGAAAGCGCCTCAGCAATAATAAATTCAACTGAGATACTGAAATCATCTAAAAGAATTGTAGCTGCTGCTTTTGGTGCAGAAGATTTTACTCACGACATGGGAATAGAACGGCTGTCAGATGACACCGAAATTCAATTTGCTAAAAATTATTTATCAGTTTCGGCAAAAGCCTTAAATATTATCGCATTAGACAACCCATATTTTGATTTCAAAAACTCTCTTGGGTTAATTGAAAATTCCATAAAATCAAAAAACATTGGTTATAAAGGTAAATTTGCAATACATCCTGCACAAATAGATGCGATCAATAAATCATTCTCTCCAACAAAGCACGAAATAGAAAGAGCTGAAGAAATAATTTCTGTATTTCAAGAATCCGTGTCTAGGGGAAGAGGCTCCACATCACTAAATGGTCAAGTAATCGATGTCCCAGTTTTCAAAAGAGCAACGGCTTTAATCGAATTGGCAAATAAAATGAAGGTAAATTAATGATAAATCGAACACAATCAGGCTTTAGAGATAAAATTCTTTTAAGCGACCTCGAATTTTATGGGACTCATGGGGTGTTGGATATTGAAAAAACCACACCTCAAAAATTCATAATTACCATTTGTTTATATCAAGATTTGTCTTTGCCTGGCAGAACTGATGATTTAAAATTAACAACTGATTACTCATTAGTATATAAAATAGTTAAAAGTATAGTAGAAACACAATCGTTCAATTTAATTGAAGCTTTAGCAGACGCTATTGCAAATAAAATAATTTCAAATTTTCGCATAGATGAAGTTGTGGTTAAAGTTAACAAACCAAACGCTCCTTTAAATGATGCGGTTTTTTCAGCTGTTTCTGTTGAAATATCAAGAGGGAAATATCAATTATGATTGAATCGACACTTATATCAGAAAAAGGTCCGTACGATCCTGCCTCCGTAGAAGAACGCATTTATGAATTCTGGAATAGCTCTGGCTTTTTCACTCCTAAAATTGATAAATCGAAAAAACCATTTGTTATGATTATGCCACCTCCTAATGTCACAGGAGAACTACATATGGGTCATGCAATGACATTTGCCATCGAGGACATGATTGTCAGATGGCATCGTATGAAAGGAGATCCTACATTATTTTTACCTGGAACAGACCATGCGGGTATAGCAACTCAGGTTGTTGTAGAAAGATTGTTAGCATCAGAAGGTAAAAGTAGACATGATTTAGGAAGGGAAAAATTCGAACAACGAATTTGGGAATGGGTAAATCAATACGGAGACCGAATTTATAACCAATTACGAAGATTAGGTACTTCTTGTGATTGGTCACGAAAAGCATTCACTTTAGATGACGGTCCTAAAAAAGCTGTTCGCAAAACCTTTGTAGATCTGTATAAAAAAAATCTTATATACAGAGGTGAACGTATTACAAATTGGTGTCCGAGGTGCGCAACCGCTCTTTCAGACTTAGAAGTTAAACACAAAAATATAGATGGGTCCTTATATGAAATATATTATCCACTACAAAATTCTTCCAAACAATTACTCATTGCAACTACTCGACCTGAAACACTGTTTGGAGACTCCGCCGTCGCTGTGAACCCAAATGATGCTCGATACCAAGATTTAATAGGTAACTTTATCGAATTGCCGTTAACAAATAGAGTCATACCAATTATCGCAGATGCCGCCGTTGAATTAGAATTTGGGACGGGGGCTTTAAAAGTTACACCAGCACACGACTCTGTTGACTATGAAATTGGAATGCGACATAAATTGGATACTAATACTGTATTTACATTAGATGGATTAATGGTTCCTGATCTTTCTAGTGAATATGCGGGATTAACACGACATGAATGTCGGTTAAAGGCAATAGCTAATTTAGAAGAATTAGGTTTGATGGGGGAGATTAAATCTTTTTCCCATTCAGTAGGTCATTGTGATCGATGTGATGAGGTAATTGAACCTATGCTTACAAAACAATGGTATGTATCAATGAAAGATTTAGCAGAACCAGCAAAAAAAGCTGTGAAGTCCGGTGATATCGAAATAATACCTAGTAGGTTTGAAAAAGTCTATTTCGATTGGATGGATAATATTAGAGATTGGCCTGTAAGTAGGCAATTATGGTGGGGACACCAGCTTCCTGTTTGGTATTGTAGAGATTGCGCATTTGAAATTGTTGAGTATGAGGACCCAAAGATTTGCAATTCATGTGGAAGCACTCAAATAACTAGAGACCCTGATGTTTTGGACACTTGGTTCAGTTCTGGATTGTGGCCTCATTCAACCCTAGGTTGGCCTGACAAAACTGATGACTTAGAGTATTTTTACCCTGGCTCAGTTATGGAAACTGGTTACGATATTCTTTTTTTTTGGGTTGCGCGTATGATTATGATGGGAATTCAAAATATGGGAACTATTCCATTTAAAACAATTTATTTACACGGCTTAGTCCTTGATCCTGCAGGGGTCAAAATGAGTAAAACAAAAGGCAATGTTTTAGACCCCCTAGAAATCATAGATCAATATGGTGCTGATGCTCTAAGATTTGCATTAACAACTGGGACAGCTGCCGGTAACAATATCCGCATGAACGAGGGTAGATTAGAGTCGAGCCGCAATTTCGCTAATAAAATTTGGAATGCTGCCAAGTATATATTGTCACTTCAAAAAAGTTCGAACACGACGCCAAATCTTCCGGAATTAGAACACACACATGATAAATGGATAATTTCCAGATTAAATATCGTGACGAAAGATGTTAATAACTATATGGAAACATATCAATTTGGAGAAGCTCAACAAGAAATATATGATTTCTTTTGGAATGAATATTGCGATTGGTTTATAGAATTGTCAAAAATACGGATTTCTCAAAAATCTGATATCACCCCACTTCCAACACTTTTATATGTATTAGATCGTACTTTAAAATTATTGCATCCATTTATGCCTTTTGTAACTGAAGAAATTTGGACCGGTTTATTTAAATCTGATTCTAGTGACTCTTTAATGATTCAAAAATATCCTGAATATATTGATGAAGCCTATGATGAAGAATCTATAAATTTAATGACACAGCTATTTGAAATTATTAGAGGCATTAGAAATGCTAGAGCTGAACTTAATATAAAATCTTCACAATCACTTAAAGCTATTATAATTGTTGATAAAAATATAAATGCCATTAAATGTAATGATTCTATGATCACAAAATTAACTAATGTGGAAGTAGATATTTATGACTCTCTATTTGATTTCCATTTAGCCAAAACCATCCCAATAATCACATCTTCTGCAACGACTTACTTAGAGATCGGGAATGTAGTAGATATGGAGTTTGAAACAATTAGGTTAACAGATGAGAGAGAGAAAATATTTGACCGTATTAAATCTATTGAATCAAGACTATCGAATACTGGGTTTGTAGATAATGCTCCAAAAGATGTTATTACTAAAGAAAATGATCGCCTTGTTGAACTATTAGATAGACAAATTAAATTAGAGCAACTGATCAAACAATTAAGTAATTAAAGCGTGACATTTTTTAAATTTTTTGCCACTACCACAATGACATGGTTCATTTCTGCCTAATTTAACAGTTCCAGATATCCTTAATGATGCTTTGGGTTCATTTTTTGCATTACTATGAGTATGTGTGTGTTTAGTATTTTTAGAATCGTTTAATTTTGAATTCACAAATTCAAAATTAAATATATTATGACCCACATCGTATTGTATTTTTTCGTTTAATCCTTTAAGCATTTCGGAACTTTCTTTCCGATACATATCCAACGGATTTCTTTGCCCAATCGCTTGTAATCCTATTCCTTGACGCAAATTTTCCATCGTCGTTAAATGTTGCATCCAATTTGTATCTAAAGAAGCACGCATTAAAAATTTTTCAGCTTGCGATACTTTTTCATCTCCAAGAATTAATTTGAATTCTTCGTATAAAAAATCAATATAACCATCTAATTCATCATAAAAATCTTCATAAGAATTAAATGAGTTAGGATTCTTCAATTCATTTGGTAAAGAAGGTAGGGGAGAATTGGGTGAAGGAAATAGTCCAGCTAATTGAGCTTCTAACTGATTCATATTATCGTCTTCAATATATGCAGATTTTTTATACGATAGCGAATTGATCTCCACACATATAGTTTCACACTCTTGTTTTATTATTTCTTTAATTTGATCTGATAAACTTGTTCCGGAAAGTATTTTTGTCCTTTGGAAATATATCTTGGTCCGGTGATCATTAATAACGTCATCATAATCAACAAGATTTTTTCTCATATCATAATGATTACCTTCAAATTTTATTTGAGCACTTTCTATCGATTTGGAAATCATTTTATTTTGTATAGGCGTTTCATCATCCATCCCTGCCCAATTCATCATTGATTGAATTCTGTCTCCACCAAATCTTCTTACTAAATCATCATCTAAAGCAATGAAGAATTTTGTCTCTCCGGGATCACCTTGCCGCCCCGCTCGTCCGCGTAATTGATTGTCAATACGGCGAGCTTCATGACGCTCCGTACCAATAATGAATAATCCCCCTGTGTTTAATACTTGGTCATGTTTTGATTCCCAATCTAGAATGGATTCTTTGTTTGCATCAAATGATCCACCTAACACAATATCAGTTCCTCTACCAGCCATATTAGTAGCAACGGTAACCGCGGATGGAGTTCCAGCTTGAGAGACGATGATTGCTTCACGTTCATGTTGTTTTGCATTTAAAACTTCATGTTTTATATTTCTTTTTTTAAGTAGTGAACTTATCAATTCTGACTTATCAATATCTGTGGTACCTACTAAAACAGGTTGGCCAAGTTGAGTTCTAGATTCTATTTCTTCAATAACTGCATTGTATTTTGATTTCAGGTCTCTAAATATCAAATCGGTATGGTCAACTCTTTGTATAGGTTTATTCGTAGGTATAGAAACCACTTCTAATTTATAGATTTTCCAAAACTCTTCTGCTTCGGTTAAAGCCGTACCTGTCATTCCAGATAATTTGTCATATAAACGGAAAAAGTTTTGTAACGTTATGTTTGCGTATGTAACTGTTTCCTTTTGAATTGGTACTCGCTCTTTTGACTCTATTGCTTGATGTAACCCATCCGAATATCTTCTTCCATCCATTAATCGGCCAGTAAATTCATCAACAATAATAACTTTTCTATCTCTAACAACATATTCACGGTTTTTTTCATAAATTGCTTCAGCCCTAATAGCGTTTTCTACAAATTGAATCAAATGGAAGTTCTCTGAAGAATAAAGATTGTCTATCTTTAAATATTTTTCTATTTTTTCTATTCCTTTAAGGGATATAGATATCGCTTTTGACTTTGGGTCAATTGAATAATCATCATCCAGAATAATTGTCTTTGCAAATTGAGAAAATCTCTCATATTCAATAGAATTTTGTTGAGACGGGCCACTTATGATGAGAGGTGTCCTTGCTTCATCTATTAAAATATTATCTACTTCGTCAACAATTGCAAAATTTTGAGACCCTTGCGTTTGTTCATTTAATGAATGGGCCATATTATCGCGAAGATAATCAAATCCGAATTCGCTATTTGTACCATAAATTATATCTGCAAAATATGCTTGTTTGCGAGTAGTTTCTATTAATTGAATATCTGAATCCGTTTTCTGTAAAACAAATGACCCATTATTTTGTAATGCTGAAACAGACATGCCTAATTTTGTAAAAATAGCACCCATCCACTGTGCATCTCTTTTAGCTAGGTAATCATTTACAGTTACAATATGAACATTATTACCGGATAGTGCATTGAGATATGCTGGTAATGTAGCCACCAAAGTTTTACCTTCACCGGTTCTCATCTCAGCTATTTTCCCCTGATGTAATGTTATCCCACCTATTAATTGGACATCATAATGTCGTTGATTTAATGTACGTTTAGATACTTCTCGGACAACAGCAAATGATTCAGGTAATATGTCATCCATAGATTCTTTCTTATGAAGACGTTCTTTAAATTCAATAGCTTTATTTTCTAAATCAACATCCGATAATTTAGATATTCGATCCTCAAGTTGGTTTATTTTATCAACAATAGGCTGTAATTTACTGACGACTTTTTCATCACTATTGACAAATATATTACTGATTTTATTTAAAATAGACATTGAAATTAATAATAGGTAACACTACCACCTATTTAAATTGTATTGAATTATAAATCTTCTGGAGCATTAAACATAGCTCCAACGGATTGCCCATTATGTATTCGATATATTGCCTCACCTAGCATCGGAGCTATAGAAATTATTTCTAATTTATCTCCAAGGCGAGATACTTTATCTTTAGAAACAGGTATTGTGTCCGTAACAACTATTTTTTCCACAATACTTCTGTTTAAAATATCTGCAGCATTGGCGGAAAGTACCGCATGAGTAGCTGCGCAAAATACTTGTTTCGCTCCATGTGATTTTAAAGTGTTTGCAGTTGCTACTACTGTCCCACCAGTTCCGATTTCATCGTCAATTATTAAAGATGTTTTTCCCGCAACATCTCCAATTAAACTAAGGGCTTCAACTGTATCTTTATTTCCAATCCGATGTTTTTCTACTATAGATATAGGAATGTTCAAAAATCTTCCAGTGTCTCTCGTTCTCTTTACATCACCTGCATCTGTAGCCGATGCTACTTCAATTAAATCTCCTGACTCTTGAAAATGATTTGCTAACATAGAGACAGCTGACAGTTCATCAACAGGTATATTGAAAAATCCTTGTATTTGTCCAGCATGAAGATCAACAGTTAGTACACGATTTGCCCCTGCAACTGTTAATAAATTAGCAATAAGACGCGCAGTTATTGGAACTCTGGGTTGATCTTTTTTATCACTTCGTCCATAAGAATAATGTGGGATTACAGCAGTTATTCGGCCAGCCGATGCTCTCTTAGCAGCATCAATCATTACAAGTAATTCCATAATATTATCATTCACTGGAGATGCAAAAGATTGAACTAAGAAAACATCTTTTTCCCGTATGTTTTCTTTAAAACTAACAAACGTATTGTCATTACTAAATTTAAATACATCACATTTTCCAAGCTCTATACCTAAATATGTACAGATATCTTGGGATAATTTCACATGGGAATTCCCGGAAAACACTCTTAAATCATCAAATAATGGCATCAAACACCTTCATGAAGAGTAGATAGTTTGTCAATTATTTCCATCTTAGAACGTCTAAGATTCAGCAACCGTAATAGTATAACATTTAATATCAGCTTTCATATTTTATCAAATTGAAATGACTTATTCCCGCATTAGGTTTCTCATTCAAAATATTTGATAAAGACAAATAATCAATTCCGTATCCGTCAAGAAATTTTTCGTGCAGCTTTAATGGTGAGTAGTAATCTTTGTAATTAATATTCCTATTCGCAACTAAATTAACACCTTGGGTGAAAGCTTTTGATAAATTAAAAGATGCCATTCCTTTAGCTTCTGTCTTTCTAAAAAATTTCAACTTCCTCAACAATCTATTTTTAGTTACATATTGTGAAGGGTTGCACCCATAGTAATAAGACTCTAATGGGTTAGGAAAATTAACATATTCAGGATTACATTCTTCGAGATAGCTATTCACAAACTCACTTCTATACATTGAACTAGATAATTCCCATATGTAATTCCATGATTTACCATATGACTTATTTGTACGCCAAGTTAATACTGAATTAGGTAAAACTTTAAATTTGGGGCTTATACCGTCTAAAATATTGTCTCCCAATCTTAAAGAAAATGTTGTCACATCATTATCTAAGTCCAATATAGATTCCATGACGTCTATAGAGAAATAGTCTCGTATAATTAGATCATCAACAAGAAACATGCAATATTTTTTGTTATTAGTTTGAATGATTTCTTTGACATCATTTAAAAAAGATCTCTCTTCAACAAATTGACATTCATATTTATCAAATAGTTTTTGATATGAAATTTGTTTTTTTGTTTTAAATAAAATAGCGATGTTATTTTCCGTCAAATCAGAAAAATGCAACAATGATGTTATTAAAGAATTGAGTTGCAGAGTTCTTTCTTTAGAAAAAATTATTACTTGTGTATCAGACATGTCAGCAGATCACTTATTCTTTAAGTACCATTTTACAGTTTTCCTAATTCCGTCTTCAAAATTAGTTTTTGATTTGAATCCAAATTCTTTTTCAGCAAGAGCCGTGTTTAAACTTCTGCGAGGTTGTCCATCAGGTTTAGATGTATCAAATATTATTTTTGCATTAGACCCAATTTCTTTTTTTATAATATTAGCCAATTCATTAATAGATATTTCCAGCCCTGAGCCAAGATTAACAGGTGATTCTTTGTTGTAGGATTCCATTGCAGCCACAATGCCTTCTGCAGCATCCACAACATATATAAAGTCTCTTGTTGGTTTACCTGTACCCCATACGTGTACTTCTAATAAGTTTTGCTCTTTAGCTTCAATAAATTTTTTTATTAATGCGGGTATGACATGGCTAGTTTCTGGATTGAAATTATCCCGAGGCCCATACAAATTAACTGGTAATAAATAAATCATATTAGAAGCGTATTGTTCTCTATAAGCTTGTGCTTGCACTAGCAACATTTTTTTTGCCAATCCATATGGCGCGTTAGTTTCTTCAGGGTATCCATCCCATATGTCTTTTTCATTAAATGGAACAGATGCAAATTTAGGATACGAACAAACCGTACCTACAATTACAGTTTTTTCAATGGAATACCTTCTGGAAATTTCTAAAAGTTGTATCCCCATTATTGCATTATCATAAAAAAAACTGCCTGGGTTTTTTTGATTAGCTCCAATACCCCCAACAACAGCTGCTAAATGAATGACAATTTCTGGTAATTGAGAGGAAAAAAGATTCTCTAACTGATTTTGATTACGTAAGTCATATTCAGAACTTCGCGGTGCAATAATATTTTTATAACCCCGTTTTTTAAGTTCGTGAATTACATGAAATCCTAAAAATCCAGATCCTCCAGTAACTAAAATTTTTTTTTCTTGTGATTTATTCATATCATTTATATAATCCGTCCACTTTTCTCCCAAGTATGCCAATTTTCAAAATGTTCAGATACAATTTTTTCCCCTAATCCAGGAGAGTTTTGAGATAAATTGTCAAGCTCTGCATCAATCATAATAGCTACTAGTCCTTCTAAATCAATCTTGTTGTTCCAGTTTAGATTTTCATTTGCTTTTTTAGAATCAGCGCATAAATCATCTACTTCTACAGGCCTAACATATCGTTTATCTATTTTAACGAATTTTTGCCAGTCAAGACCTACATAATTAAATGCTTTTTCTACAAATTCTCTAACTTTATAGGATTGACCAGTTCCAATTACATAATTAGACAATTCATCCTCTTGCATCATCAGCCACATAGCTTCCACATATTCTGGAGCGTACCCCCAATCTCTTGAAGAATCCAAATTGCCTAGAAATAATAACTTCTGCTTACCGGCTATTATATTGGCAACAGCCTGTGTGATTTTCTTTGTTACAAATGTTCCTCCTCTACGAGGGCTTTCGTGATTAAATAGAATGCCATTACATATTTTAAGATCATATGCTTCTCTATAAATATTAGATATCCAGTATGCGTACAATTTAGCTGCAGCATATGGACTTCTAGGCTCAAATCTAGATAATTCATTTTGAGGAGGTGGGGTGTTGCCAAACATCTCACTAGATGAAGCTTGATAAAATTTAACATCCGGAGAGTGTTCTCGAATAGCTTCTAATATTCGAGTTGTTCCTAATCCTGTAGTGTTACCTGTATAATCCGGAATTTGGAAACTTACTTGAACATGAGACTGCGCAGCTAAGTGATATATTTCATCAGGTTTAGTTTCAGCCATTATTTTTGTGAGTGACCCTAAATCGCTGATGTCTCCATAATGCAATTTGAGATTCGGATTGGGATCATGAGGATCTTGATAAATATGGTCCAATCTAGATGTATTAAAAGTACTACTACGCCTTATTATCCCATGAACTTCATAGTTCTTTGACAACAATAGCTCAGCTAAATAAGATCCGTCTTGACCAGTTATTCCAGTTATTAAAGCTTTTTTATGCAACTTCATCCTCCCAGTGTTATTCTACATCTTTAATATTTTTTTGGAATCATATTTAGTTTATAGTTTTAGGTAATTATGGGCATTATTTACAATTGTCAATATTTTTTATTAGGAGATAAGAATGACCAATTCCGTTATCAAAGATAGTATCGTCGCATATTTGGGCAATTTAGATGATCCAAATATATCAAATCCAATTCATTCAACTGAAGTTGCAAAAACTTATGGTTTTTCGGGTCCATTAATTGCTGGGGTTACTGTTTGGGGTTGGGCAACAGATTCAATATTAGAAGCATTAGGTGAATCATGGCTCGAATTAGGCTGGTCTGAATTCTCGCTCAAACAACCATGTTACCCGGGGGAACTCCTAGATATATCAGTGTCCATATCAGATGAACATCCAAATAACGTATATACCGTAGAAATTACAAAATCTGACAAGTCAATTTGTGTTAAAGGGTTAGTTGGGTTAGGGAAAGCTACTTGGTTATCTGAGCTTAGCATTCCTTCTAAAAGTAGTTCTACTTTTATTTGTAACAACAAAGAACCTCTTCTTTTAGGACAAGAAACTGAAGTCTCCGAATGGGTTCCTATGCAAATAGAGTTTTCAAACACACATTTATTATCTTTCTTAAAAGAAAAACAACGTACTTCTAATCCAATATTTGCAGGAAAAAACCCTATAGCTCATCCGAGCTGGATAGCAGGGTGGTGTGAAAATTTAATGAGGCACAATTTCTTAGTCCCTACTTCAATGCATACTAGAAGCAAAATACAACATTTTAAAAATATCACAATGAACACAAATGTTATTGGCAGGGGGCACATTAAAGAAACGTATGAGCGGAAAAATCATCATTTTGTTAATTTTGATGTTACCTTAAGTGATGAAAATGACACCCTTTTGTCTCATCTGAGTCATTGGACTATATTTAAGATAGCAACGTTAAAAGAACGTGGGAAATAAATTTACATAAATCTATTCTTTATAATCGTTCCTATAACTGGAATTATATGATGCCATCGTATTTTTTTTCCTTCTTCATATGGCCTGCCATTATAGTTAATTGGAACCTCATATAGCCGAAGTTTTTGTTTGCATAATCTAGCTAATATTTCAGCTTGTTGATCCCAACCATTAGATACTAAAGAATTGTGATCTATCAGATTTCTTCTATACAATAAGTAACAAGAATAAATATCTGACCAAGTTGTATTGAAAAGTATATTAAACAAGTTAGAGATCAATTTGTTCCCAACTTTATGTGAATAATAAAACACTCTTGTCCAATCTGGTGATAAAAATCTTGATCCCATAACTACATCAGCTTCAAATTGAATAACTGGTTTTAATAGTCTTACATACTCATCAGGATTATATTCCAAATCAGCATCTTGAAATAAAACAAAATCGCCAGTAGCTTTATCTAGAGCATTACGGACGGCTCCACCTTTACCAAGGTTAGAATCGTTTATTGATAATATGTCATATAAATCCGAATTACCTTCTAGAAATTCTTTAGTCCCATCCGTAGAACCATCATCAACAACTATGATTTCAAATTTTACGCCATTGATTTTCTGCTTATTAACATTTCGTAAAAGTTTTTCAATAGTATTGATTTCATTATATGCAGGTATGATTATCGAGACTGTTATCATCGTTGATCTCAACTGATTTTGATTTTTTTATTTGAATTTATTGCCGTATCTGCAAATTCTAACAGTTTGATCACATCGCAAGCTCTATCTAATCCAAACATACATTTGAAATCCTTATCGAACAAGGCATCTCGGAAATATTTAATAGCATTATACAAAGGTTTTTCATCTAAATCAGTATAAGAGTTCGATTTAATTGCAGTTAACAATTTAGCATTTTTTGAATCTAATTTACGGTAAATATTAAACTGGCTTTTAGGAAATTCATTAAAAGTAATCATTCTATCATTTTCATAAATAGTGATATTTCTTTTTTTAATTGTAGACATGTTGGAATTAGTTATAGATACATTTAAACCATTAGGATAATGAAATGTATATTTTACAAATGAGTTCGTCTTATATCCCGAAACTGTTTGCGGTAATTCTTTAAGTAATTCAAGCATTATTGATATTTCATGAGATCCCCAATCCCATAATAAAGATATATCTTCTCTAAATGGTCCATATCCCATACTTTCTAGGTTTATTTTTTTAACAGCTCCTAAATCAAAAAGGTTAAGTATTTGTTTAAAAGCAGGTTGGAAAAGTTGTGTGTGGTCTAGAAGAATCGGGACTTTTTCTGTTATTGATAAATATTTTAAATGCAGCGCTACTTTATAATCTAAGCATAGCGGTTTTTCTACAAAACACGGAATATGTAACTTTATAAATTCTTCTAATATTGTTGCATGTGTAGAAGGTGGCGTCGCAATAAAAACAGCATCAACGTCCTGATTAAACAATTCAGTCCAATGCGATAGTATTTTTATATTCTTAGCATCAGGAAATAAATTTTGACTCGTAACTACATAAGTTACATCTAATCCTTCAATAGCCTCAAGAGTTTTTAATATATTAGTTCCCCAGCGACCAATTCCAATAATGGCTATCTTTTTGTGGTTATTTGAGTTCTGAAAGCTCATAATTTTCAGCGGCCCAGGTCAATGAGCGTTTCAGTCCTTCTTGTAGAGAAACATTAGCTTTATAGCCCACATGTATGTTGGCTTTCGTAATGTCCGGGCACCTCCTTATAGGCTCATCACCTGGATAAACGTCAGGGTGCTCAACAAATAATTTGTCAATCTTATACCCCGCAACAAATTCTAATTGATCAGCAAGATCTTGAATAGTTATTTCTGGTAACTCATTGCCTATGTTATAGGGTTCTCCGGGAACTCCGTTTAATAAAACCCTGACAAATCCATTGATAGCATCTGTTGCATAACAAAAAGTTCTCGTCTGAGTCCCAGGTTTATAAATTTTTATGGGTTTACCAGACAATGTTCTGCTTATGAAATCAGGAACAACGCGATAATCATTTTGATTCATTCCAGGCCCATAAACGTTAAAAGGCCTGACAATCTTAGTGGGGACACCATAATGTGTCTGATAAATTTTCACCAGTGTTTCTCCAAGCCTTTTTGACTCATCATAACAAGCTCTAGGACCCAAGCATGAAACATTTCCTCGGTAAGCTTCGTCAGTTGGCACTTTATTTGGGTCAGGGTCTCCATAAATCTCACTTGAACTGAAAAACAAAAAGGATTTGACTTTTTTCGAGACTGCCAATTCTAATAAATTTTTAGTACCAATAGTTGCAACTTCCATTGTTTCTATTGGATATTTTGCATAGTAGAACGGACTAGCAATTCCTGCTGCATGAATAATGTAATCTATCGGGCAATCAAAATTTATTCCTTTAATTATGTCCATTTCATGGAATGAAATGTGCTCAGAAGGATTTAAAAGGTGAGTAGCAGTAGATTTAGTAATGAAATTATCTACAGCTATCAATTTGATTGGTAAATGTGGTTTAGATGAATTCAAATATTTTATCAATTCAACAAAATATCTTCCAATAAATCCTCCTGCACCACATAAAAGAATAGTTTTTCCAAAAAGAAGTTCAATATTATCAGGGCCTATAAAATATTCTATTTCTTCGATGTCTGTTTTTAATAAAGAAGCGTTTTTCATCTAATAAACTTTCAGATTTGGTAAAGGCACTATGAAATGTCCTCCTTGGTTTAAGTAATATCTATGCTGTTCCATAATTTGATTCGCAAAATTCCATGCAAGTACAATCATATAACTAGGTACATCTCCTTTCATTAAAACATCAGGACTTATCACTGGAATATGAGACCCTGGCGTATATAACCCTTGCTTTAAAGGATTGTCATCAATTATATATTCTAATTGATCCGATAATCCAAATTCATACAAAAGTGTTGTTGCTTTTGCTGGCGCACCATATCCAATTAAATTTGCACCACTGCTTTTTATCGTATCTACAAGGGCAGTCAACTCTTTTTTCAAATAGGTTATTTTATCAGTTAACGTATTAATTGGATTTATTGTATTGAACCCTAGTGCGCATTCATCGGCAATTATTTTAGTTACCGAAGTCTTACGTATATAGGGACCATCTTTTTTTTGAACTGTTACTCTGATAGAACCTCCATGGGTATCAATTTCTTCACAATCAATAATATCCATAGCATGATTGTTAAAGAAAGTTAAAAGAGGCGTAAGTGTATGATATGAAAGGTGTTCATGATATATAGTGTCAAATAAATTATTTTCTATCACTTGTTTTAAATATGAAACTTCAAATATAAAAACGCCATCGTCTGACAATAGGTTATATATTCCTTTTGTCACATCTGATAAGTCATCAATATGAGCAAAGACATTATTAGCTAAAACAATAGAGGCTTGACCATAATTAGTAACAATTTCTTCTACTAATTTAGAAGTAAAAAATCTGTTGATCGTTTCTATCCCCATAGTATTAGCTTGCATAGCAAGATTAGTTGCAGGATCTATTCCTAAAACATTGAATCCGTCTCTTTTGAAAAAATCTAATAAAATGCCATCATTACTACCAATATCAACAATGAGAGCATTTTTTGACGGCGAATAATTTTGAAGTACTGACGTTTTGTAATTTTCAAAATGTTTTACAAAAGTTTGAGATGTTGATGAAACATACACATAATGTTCAAACATCAAATCAGGATTAACAACATGCGAAAGTTGATGATGAGCGCAGGAATTACAAAACATCAGTCCAAGAGGATAAATATCTTGTTTTTTTGAAAGTAAATTTGAAGGAATGAAATCATTCGCTAAAGGTGTTGACTTAAAACTAGTAGCCATTTTTAAATCATAGCCTGAACACAGTCTGCATTTTTGCTTCTTGAAGTACTTTAATTCTGATGTTCGATTAGGCAAGATTCACTCTAACAATATCAGATTCATAACTGTCCTGATCTCTGTGCTTTTTTGCAAAGACATAAAAAATAGAGTCTTTTGAAAATTTCATTGTATGTTCAATCATAGGAGGAGTATAAAACATCTGTCCTGGCTCAATAATTAATTTGTTTGGGGGGACATCAGACCCCGCAGTCCGATAATAATATTCAATTCTACCTTTAACTAGATAAGCATAATGATCATCTACTTTATGATAGTGATTCCCTCTAGTTGATCCGGCTTTAGATGTAATAACCAAAGCACTCCCAATAGTGAAATCAACCAACATCTGTATTGTTCCTCTTTCTTCAACAATAGGGGGTTTTAAATTTATGATCACGTCTTTTTCCACAATAAGCTCCATAAATATTTAATATTCCGGTTCATTAATAACAGTATTTAATCGCTCTTCTTCATTTAAAGGGGGAGTCGACCGGTAATGTAACAAACGTCTTAATTGGGGTGTTATTTGTTCTCCTGTATGCTGTCCAAGCATCTCAGGGAATCTAAAATATGGCTTGACGAACCAAGGCCCATAACAATTAAAAACGCCCCAACGACTAATAGGAGTAACCCCACCGCTTCTATGCCAAAGTCCGGAATCGATAATTCCTACTGACCCTGCTTTACCCGTTATTATTTTATAATCATAATCAGCATTCCTGTCAGGCCTAGTCCTAACTTTATGAGAGTTTGGAACATAATGTGTAGCACCATTGTCAGCAGTGAAATCTTCTAACATTATTATTATTTGATAGCTAAACCCAGATTCAATACGTATCCCCCCAATATAATCAGAATCTATATGCCAATCATGTCCTGCATTTTTCGAATGCTCATATTTAACATTCTGTCTTATCATTGCTTTTTTACTTCTATTAAAAGTGTTAGCTGAAATTAAAACATGCTCTTTACCTATAAGTTCTTTAAATAAATTATCCAAAATTGGAATGTGAACTAAGTCCATAAGTTTTGGGTTATGTCTAAAATAATTGTTAATCGACTGAACATCTTCATTAATTCTATTTTTCGTATCAAGGGGAAGGTTTAGCACAAGATCATCAAGTATATCTACATATTCCTGACATTGTTGGTTTGAAAAAACATCCGGAATAAGCGAAACTCCATCATCTTTTAATTCTTGAGTTACCCGAGCAATTATTGCTTCCATATATACTCCTTAACAATCTAAATCAAAAGTCCTGTCGTATATTGTTCACTCTGTGAACGCAATAGTCAATAGTTTAGAATGTCTTAATAAACTCAGAAACTGTTTCAGTAGTATCTTCAGTAAAGTCAGAGAAATAAGAAGAGTCAACATACTTACTGATAAATCCTTCACGACATTCCAATTTCCGATCCCACAAGTTTTGTATCTTTTCAATATCCATATTTAAAAAATCTCGCAAATTTTTATGGAAATCGACATCCAAAACATCAAAACAAAAAATGGAATTCGCCAATTCTTCGAATACATCCGTCCTCATTGGTCTTATCTTATGATGATTTATAAAAACTAGCGGTAGCTTTGAAATCAAAGAATTACCTAATGAGGTAGAGCATCCAGTTAAAACAATGATTTTATGGTTTTTCAACATTCTTAAAGCATCTTGATTACCATCATACAATGTTATATTTTTTACTTTTAAAGCTGCAGTTTTTATCGGGTTTATATCTAAATACCTGTTTGGTGCGTATTGCGTACGGTTCGGGTTTTTTCGATTAAATGAAAGTTTAATAGCCGAAACAGGATAAAGTTTGAATAAGACTTTCTTATTAATATCTTTAAAAACTAAATTCATTAAATCAATATCGTGATGTGCTTTCATAGCATCTGAACCAGTTCCAACATGTATCATTTGCGCATTGCCCATAAATAACATGTTAGATATGTAAATTATTTCCGGATATTTTGATTTGAAAATGTTGCCTTTAGGCATTATAGATTGTTGATTAATCTGGGTTTCAACATATGAGGGAAAGCCGGCCTTAATACAGTATCCTTTTTTAAATGGATTGTTTTCATCAGAATTTTTTGCAGAAACACCATTGTAAGTTAATACTAGATCAGCAACATTGTTTTCATAGGTAGCGATGCTAACTTGATGTAATGCGTCTACTTCACGGCCAAATCCATGTTGAGCACTAATATACGGTATTTTCCGAATAGCACAAACTTCGCTTAAAGCTATCATATCCGGTCTTGCAGGAAAGGAACTCATAATTGCTTTAGGAGACAATTTATCTATTTGCAATTGCCATTTAGAAATTTGACAATTATACTCATCAAAAGCATGAAATAATTGTCGCTTATATATGTTTAACAATGCTTTAATTGAATTAGAATTAACAAACTTTGACAAATGAGTTATTACTATTGGTTCAATAACATCAAACACATTTGAATACTTATTTAAATCATAATTCGACTTCTTAGTTTCGTACTTAACTAGTTTTTCTATTTTATATCCTCTTTCATTTAATCCAGAAGATAATTCAACTAACAAATGGTTTCGAGAAGGATAAATAGCAATAACGCCATTATAATCATCGTTTTTATCATCGGCGATAGAAATGATTTTACTGAATATTCTATTATACTTTGCAAATGCTCTCTTCTTAAGTGCATTATATTTATCCACTATTGGAATGTTAAATCTATCATCAACAATTTCGTCAAACCTTAATGGTAAAGTTGTCAAATTCGGATTGTTTTCTAACAATTCATTCATTTTGTTATCGTAGGCACTGATCACTTTATTATCTTTATCAACAATTTGAACAACCGCTACGGAATCTGTGAAATATTTATCATCTAAAGGTATCGCTTTTCGAATCCATTTTTGTAAATTATGGACTTGCAATGCAGCTAATAATGCATAAGATGAAAACCCTTCATTATTCAAGGTTTTGTATATCTCGATACTAAAAGGTAATCCTGAGTATATTAAATTCAATATACTAGACTCATGTTTTTCTGATTCAAAAGAGTCACAATTAATACTTTGAGACGTAAGTAAAAGTGGCGATGATGTAACAATAGTTGGATTCCCATAGCCATAATTAGTTTTCATAGCCCTTAAGGATAAAGAAGAATCGAGAAATATATATTTAGGCGTATCCGCATTATTATTTACACTCATATTCACTCGACAGTTTCAACTTTAATTAGTTGGGAGGCTTCATCCATAGAAGTTAACAAAGCATTCCTATCTTCTGAAAACCCCCAAATTAAAGCTATGCAATTAAGTATTCCATCATTAGTAGCTAATTTATCCCCTTTTTGATTACGAATATGGACATCTTCAATTAAACTATTTTCATATATTCTATTATCAATTAAAATTTTTGAAATTCCTCCCGTGGCATCAGACCAAGCTGAAGATAACCCGGATGTGCCAGGCAAATGAGGTTCTTTTAATATGTTCTGCGGATTTAAACACCCTGATAAGTATGCTATCCAAGACTTCATCGGATAATGTGTACCGTTCATTCTCATTGAAGTTTGATGGACGGAATGAAAATGAGGACTTATTTCTAGTAAATATAAATCTTCATCTAAAAAGACAAAATCTCCTGTTACAGGTCCATTTTCTAACCCTATAAGATTACATGCTTTCTTTAAAACAAAATGCATTTCATCAATGATGTCATTCTCCAATTCAGAAGGTTCCAGAATGGTACTAGTAACATTCTGAAACCTTGGATTGGGCAATCTATCATAACTATTACACGGATAATATATATTTTTCAAAAAAACCCCATCAACATTATGTATGGTTCCATTAATATATTCTTGAACAATAAGATCATCAGAAAATCGTCTTGACATAGTAATCAATCTAGAAAATTCATATTGATCATTTTCATATAGAACATTAACCCCTTGGCTTCCCCATGATGTTACAGGTTTAATGATAATTGGCAAAGTCAATTTAGTTAAAATATCTGTATCCAAATCTACAAAATTTAATCCAGATTTTATTAAAATTGAATCAGGAGTTGAAATGCCATTAGACGTCCATACACTATGTGATTCATATTTATTTAAAAATATATGGGCTGTGAATTTATCGAAATATGGTATTTTGAATTTTTCTGCTAACGCTGTTGCAGATAAAACTGCATAATCTTCAATTGGATAAACCCCTATTAAATCAAATTTCTCAGATATATCATCACCTAATCTAATAAATGCTTCTACATCTGTAGCATCTATTTGGAAAAAGTGGTCTGCAAGTGATTTAAGAGGAGGGTTAGGGGATCGATCTGTAAGGATGGTAGTAATTCCCAAATTTTTAATCGCCTCAAAGGCACGTATTTGCGGGTAACTACCTCCAATATATATAAAAGCTTTGGGAATAGTCATTTATCTAACTATTTTCATTTTTTCGCATAAAAAAATCGGTCTATGAGCAGATCCAGATTTTAATTCAGCAATAATCTCGTTATCGTGCTTATATTCAACTAATTCTGTTTGTGGATTACGCCAAATTGAAATACGCGGTATATCATCGAAATCCTCAGGTAAGTAAGTCTCATAAGTAAAGTTATCGAAATCGTTTATGAGCCCAATCTTTTTAACATCCCAATTACTCAAAGATAATAATTCACAAATGTAATCAATAGATCGGTCACTATCAAATAAAATTTGATTGCCCCACATGTTCCCAATCTGAATTAATAGTCTATCTGAAACATTACTCAAAAACTTTAAGTGGTTGAGAGCATATTGATACCAATCATTTGAGTTAAATATCTTATTTTTATCGTAAAATATCCCAGCATGATGTAATACATTCAAATGTAAAAAAAGATCCGTTGGTTCTAATTGTTTAATATCTTCTAAAGTAATAGATTTTGTAGAAACTTTTAAAAAATCTTGTACCTCACAAATCTGTGAAGACATTTCAATAGATTTGGCATATTCTGGTAAAGCTTCATAAGCATGGACATAACAATTTCTTTCAGATGCTAATCTAATACTGAAGTATCCTAAATTAGCTCCTAAATCAACAACTTTGGCATTTTGAATATTTAAATTAGATTCAATCCATTCATATCGAGCAGAATCTAAAGGCAATTGATTTGATTGGTAGGAGGAAAGAGTCTCAAGGCCTTTCAGTCTTTTTTGTACACATGGCGCTAATTCTTGGTAATGACTAAATCTCCCTTCAAAAGAAAGGATATCCATCAAATCATTTTTTATCTGATTACCAAAATCCATTAATATAACACCTTAATATAAGAATACTACGTTTAAAATGAAAAATTCCTGTTTTTTAAATTATCATTCATTTTTGAAAGAGCATACATTGACCATCGTATCTTGTGAAAAGGTTCTTTATAAGGAAATTTTAGAAATGATTCACTAAATGGTAAAAGCTTAAAAATTTCTGAGTTATTTATAGTTTCATTAAATTGAATCTCAATTTGCAAATCTTTGTTATACCATAAAGGTTCACTGAATCCTTTTTTGGGCCTATTTGATATATAACTACCTAAATATCGATCAATTAAATTCCGTAAAATAGATTTAGAAGAATATTTGTCATTAAATCTGAATTTTTGAGGTAGGGCAATGAGAAATTCTGCCATTTCAGGAGCTAAGAATGGTGATCTAGATTCAACACTAGCCGCCATAAATCCTCTATCAGATCTAAGATTATTATAATCTGGAATTGAATATGATGCGTAAGACAAAGCTATTAATTGAGAAATATCCAATTCTGGTAAAAGGGAATCGTAACAATTGTCGATACTCCCAAAATATGAATGTGCTTCATTAAATTTATATTCTGGAAACAAAAGAGACATTCTCTCCGAATCATTAGTCTCATGATTTGGAGAGAATCTAAACGGCAAATCGAGCATTGATTTTTTTTTATGGCTTACTTTGACATCTTGCGGATACCCTCCCAGAAACTCGTCTGGGCCATCGCTAACAAGCATCACTTTCATTCCTATTTCACGTCCTCTAATACCTAACATTTGAAATGCAGCAGTACCTTCTTCTAACATCCCATCATAAGAATTAGATGCTACTTTTTCTAAGACATACGCTGCATCTTTAGAATCAAGTTGAACTTCATGGTGAGTTGAATTTATTTGAGATGCGATTTTTTTACTGGCATCTCTATCTTTCAAAGAATCAAATTCCACAGTTTTTAAATCATCTTCTTTTGAAGATGCAAATAAAGTTTCTATATTCGTGTTCCCGAACTCAGATGCATATAAAGAGACCAAAGTACTATCAATACCAGCACTCAATGTAGATATATACGGTATATCTCTAGGAATTCTTCTTAAGGAAACATCTGCAAATAATTCCGTTAATTTTTTTTCAACAATTTCATCTTTAGGATTAGTCTCAAAAAAATCAAACCATCGTTCTGGTCGGAGTCTATCAAATCTGTATGTGTTGACTTCGCGATTTTTAATTTTCAAAATATGCCCAGGATTTAATTTATTTATTCCTGATATAAGCGTCTTACCGGGTTGGGGTGCTCCATATCTTAAACTATATAAAACCTGATCTATATCAAATGAAAAAGTAGTTTCTAAATCGTTTAATATAGGGTTCATTTCTGAAGCAAATATTATTTCATTACCAATAATATGATAGAAAACTTGCCTTTCACCAAGAATATCTCTTGATAATATCAAAGAATTTTCAAATTTATTGAAAAATCCCAAAGCCCACATCCCATCAATTTTACTTAAAAAATCTTCTCCACTTTGAATTAATCCATTGAAAAGCACTTCAGTATCTTGGTTAGATTGAAAGTTGAATCCTTTCGCTATTAAATACTCTTTAAGATATAAATCATTGTATATTTCTCCATTAAAAGTCAAAAGGAAATTATGATCTTCACTCATCCACGGTTGAGTTATCGATGAAGTAGGGTCACTAATAGCAAGGCGGGTATTAGCAAAAGCAAATCTGTTATCCGAATCCACATGAGAATCAGTGGAATCCGGGCCTCTGTGTCGAAGTAACTCCGCCATTTTGTGAATTCTCATATTGAGATTCCTTAAAGGCGTACCGTCTATACTATATATTCCTGCTATTCCACACATATAAATTATATTGATAGTAAATGCATATATTTACAAGCAAATATGCACTAACAATTACATTAATACTTAATTGCCATTTTTAATGTCATCCGATATTTTTTCAGCCATCATAATGACAGTAGCATTAGTATTCGCTCTAACACAATCAGGCATAATAGAAGCATCTACTACCCTTAAGTTGTTGACTCCGTATACTCGGCCAAATTGATCTACAACGGAATCTGATTTACCTGAAAGACCCATTTTACAAGTGCCTGAAATATGGTGAAATGTATCAACATTGGTCCTCATCCATAAATTCAAGGCCTGATCATCAAGCAATATATTTGAATCCATCCCAACTGGGTATCCGTTCACATTAATAAATTCATCGGAAGACACAATCTGGCAGGCTAGCCTAACTGCTTCTCTGGTCCGTTGCAAGTCTGAATCATCACTGAAATAATTATAATTAATAATTGGCTGACTATAAGGATCATTCGAATTTAAATTAATGCTGCCAGATGAAATAGCTTTATATAGCCCTACACCCATGCGTACTGTTTGGTCAGTAGAAACAGCTCCAACTATGATATATATATCATTTCTGAAAGGAGACCCTTTTGCTGTATATCTTAATACAACTTGCATTGGAGACTGATTTTCTTGCAAATTAATTTCATTAATAGAATCCCAAATCAAAGGAACCCTTGGATGATCTCTTAAGTTTCTCCCAACAGCTGGAGAATCGTACAGAGTCGGTATTCCAAAATTTTCCAAGTGATCAGAAGGGCCAATACCCGATAACATCAATAACTGTGGTGAACAAATTGCGCCTGCAGATAATATTATATTCTTTGCTTCAAATATATAATCAGTCCCTGAAACATCACATTCAACCCCAATTGCAACAAAATCTTTAAAAAGTATTTTCTTAGCGTGAGAATTAGATATTACAGTCAGGTTTTTACGATCTCTTATATCGTTTAAATATCCAATTGAAGTGCTCCATCTAATTCGATCAGGATTATTAAATGGAAGAGCTCCAACACCAGTGGATTTCGGATTATTAATATCAATAGAATCATTAAATCCTAAACTTATACAAGAATTGTAAAAATCCTGTGAAATATTAGTCCATTCTGATTTTTTAAATCTTCTAGCTAAAATAGGTCCAGTTGAACCATGGAATTCATCTTTTATATCTAAGTCTGTCTCTAATTTTTTATAATATTTTAGAGCGTTTTTATAAGTCCACGTATCATTGCCAAATGAAACCCATTCAGCAAAATCTTCAGGAATAGCTCTAATAAATCCTTGAGCATTAGTCGAACTACTTCCCCCAATTATTTTACCTCTAGGAACTTCTATAATTGGTGATTCATATGTAGCCTTGCCGGTAAATCCCCAATTATACGAATCGGTCTTCACTCCTAAATTTCCCGAACTATCAGGGAACCATCCATACTTAATTTCATCCGGTAAAGCATCTATAGAAGTGAAATCAGGTCCAGCTTCTATAAGCAAAATTGACTTTTGCGGGTCTTCAGAAAGGCGTGCAGCTAATACAGCTCCTGCAGAACCTGCACCAATAATTAAATGGTCATAATTCATTGTAAAATATTAACCTCTGTCTTCTAAATCATACATTGCCACCACATTTGGATCATTTTTATTATACCTAGGTAGCAAAGTGTCTGGGTTATCGGAAACACCAACTTCTCTTACATTATTCCCGATAATTTCAAATCTCCCATCCCCTATATCATCTCGGCAGTCAGAAAGCATAGATTCCAGTCTCTCTACAATATCAGGTCGAGCTGTATACATATTTACAGTTTCACTGGGGTCAGATTTTAAATTATATAATTCTTTTAATTCAATACCTGTATCAAGTCCGTCACTTTGGTCATGTGGATCTTTTCTATCAGTTTTATAAACATGGAGTTTCCAATCGTCACTTCTAACTGCCTCTAAATTTTCCTTATTGTAATAAAAGAAGTTTTCTCGCACGAATTCAATATTACGATTTAATAAAGACTCAGACATATCGATGCCATCAATAATTCGATCGGATGGTACTTTTCCCTGAGAAAAACTAGCCAGCGTAGGATAAATATCCATAGAAGTAGTTAATTCATTTTTAACAATTCCAGAAGGAATATGGTTAGGCCATCTCATAATACATGGAACTCTCATTCCCCCTTCCCATGTCAAGCCTTTATGCCCTTTCAAAGGATAATTACTCCCACCTTCATCTCTATTCCGAGAGCCGTTATCACTCGTAAATATAACAAGTGTATTATCATCAATACCCAATTCTTTTAATTTATCTAAAATCTCTCCTGTAGAAATATCAATAGCAGATACTGCAGCGCCATATTTCCCATTATCTGAATCGTTCAAAAGTTGACCTTTCACATAAATTGGTAAATGAACATACATATGGGCAAAATATAAAAAGAAAGGTTCTTCTTTAGATTGCTCTATAAACGACAAAGCTTCTTTGGTATACAAATCTGTTATTAAAGATTGGTCTGGTTGAGTCGCTATAACTTCTTCATCCTGAAGTAAGGGAAGTGGAGGGTAATCATCGTCTTCAAATTGGATACCCATATCATTGCTATACGGAAGCCCTAAGTAGGTATCAAATCCATGCTTTGTTGGTAAAAATTCTTTCTGGTCTCCACAATGCCACTTACCAATCATTTTAGTTGTATATCCAACATTTTTGAGAAGCTTTGCAATAGTTACTTCATCAGGATGTAATCCTTCCGGATCTCCTGGAAATAACACCGTACTCGTATTAGGAAAACCTCGAGAATGAAAACTAGCGAATCCAATGCGTTTTGGATAACATCCCGTTAATAATGCTCCCCTAGAAGGAGAACAAACAGGAGACGCCATGTAAAAATCTGTGAATCTATTTCCTTCTTCAGCCATTCTATCTATAGCAGGGGTTGAGTTTTTTGGTGATCCATAACACCCTAGGTCGCCATACCCAAGGTCATCACAATTTATCAATATAATATTAGGTTGCATATTTTTCAACTCACTGGTCAACTTATTATGTTTCTTATATTATTCTTCATGATATACGATAGTTTACACTTTAGTAATTTTGATAAGGAGTATTTATGATCGACTTGTTGTCTATTGCAAAAACAGAAGCAGCTGGCGGTGATTTATTAGGACACATCTCTTCATTATTCGAACCATCCAAAATAAAACCTACGGGATACCCCAAGGCAGTGGTCTGGCAAGGCGGTAAGCATGATGGTACCGTAAACCCTGTCTCGCATTCTCTAACGGATGCTTACGCTCTTCTAGGCACATTGGCAGCTACAGACATTTTGGGGCTTCCATTTTATGCTGTTCCTATGTGGTCACAGTATAGGCATGATTCGAATTTAGAGTCGCTAGCATGGTTCGGCAATATGTCTTCCACTTCCATTAAATGGTCTACTGCCGGAGATGCATATGTGAACGACGGTAAAGGCAATAAAGTAGTTGTGAATGGAAAATCAGGAAATGCCCCGCTACGAACACAAGCTGGAGTTTATTGTAATGTAAGGCCATACGGGCCTATAACTGTTGTAAGATCTATGCCATGTTTACCTTATTCGCAAGACAAATCTAAATTCAATATTACAGATCAAGGACTAATTCATTCAGAAATGAATACACCGGGAATTCAGTTGGCATATGCGAATAGGTTATTTCTAAAAATGGTTCATGAAAGTGGCAAATTGGGTCGTGTTGCAATGAAACCAACCCAGGCTATGGAAGATGGAATAAGTGCAGGGTTACATTCATGGTTACTAAAAGGTACGAAATTTAAAGTCGGCCGAAAATATGCTGTAGATCCCTACGAAGAACACAAAGATAAAATTGATAAAATCATTAGTTTGTTGCCCAGTGATTTTAAAAACGGTATGGATAATTGGACAGGTCAAATAGAGCAACACATATCAGATACAAATTACGGATTGCTTGTATGGGATCTGATCGAAAAACGTGAGACTATAGTGTTAGCGACTGATCTAGATGGAGACAGGCTCACCGATTTGTTGGCAGACATATCTGATCCGCTCAGGGCATTTTCAGGTATCATCGCAACCCATTTAGGTAAAGACATCAATACATCAATTGTATGGGATGAATTGGGATATGAAACTGGAAACGGCAGAGATATGACTTCGATCATGTACAGAATGGAAGGGCCTCCAATACATGAACAAACTTTAGGCTCTGCAGATGCAATGCTATTAAGGCTCTTAAATGGAGATGAATGGGTAGGGGGTACCAAACAGCCTTACGATCCAAGAATACATTTCGTTTTAATACGTGACGCGTATATAGATGCAAATCCTAACAACGAAAAATTACATGCTTGGCTAGACAGATCATTGGAAAAATTTGACGAAATATATGCTGGGGATAGGCCAGGATTCCTAGAAGGATATAAATCTCTAAAAGAAGCTATTATGCCTTGGAGTAACTAGGATATATCATGGCTGCTTATCCAAATGTATTATTCATAATGACTGATGAATTAAGAGCAACAGCACTTAAGTTGTATTCTGATTTGGGCATAGAGACTCCGAATATCGAAAATCTGGCCAATACAGGTGTTCGATTTGAACATGCTGTAACTCCACATCCGCTATGTGTACCGGCAAGAGTAGCTATGATGTCATCTCGATATCCTCATTCAACAGGTAGCAGGCGTAATGAAACACTGATGCCTGAAAACGAGTTACACGCTTTTAAGATTTGGAAAGATTTGGGATACACAACGGGGTTAATTGGTAAGAATCATTGTTACTCACACAAATCTGATTTAGAACTCATTGATGTGAGATGTGAAATATCACATATGGGATTGACTAGGGAACATTATGGTGGTGAAAATTTGCGCACCACTGGAATGGAATGGGAAATACCAGAAGAAATCATTACTCAATCTCATTCAACTCGAGCTTCAATGAATGACACCACAGGGGCAGGGGAATATGAAATAACAGATCATCCTATTGAAGGATATTCAACTCGTGCAATTGCCGTACAAGTGAAAGGATTTCTTGAAAAATTCTCTCAAGGAAATACTTTTGGGTCAAAAAACACAAATGGATCTTTCGCTTTGCAAGTTTCGTTTCCGGACCCTCATCACCCTAATGAAATACATAAGGATATTTTTGCTTCAATAGATCCTGATTCTATAAAGATTCCTCCCTATAAAAGTGATGAATTTACGAATGCCAATGTTCCTGAAAGAAACAAAATCACATATGAAATGCTCAACTTAGATAATTTCGAAGAATCAGATATTCGGAAAATGATTTCTGTGTATTATTCCATGACAAAATTCATCGACGATGCAATAGGAGAAATCATACAAACATTAGAAGACCTTGATTTACGTAAAAATACAATTATTATCTTTACTTCAGATCATGGTGATTTTGCAGGTGAACATAATATGTTTGGTAAAGCTGGAGTATTTTATGATTCTTTGATCAGGGTTCCATGTATTATCAGTTGGCCAAACGGGGGGGTTCCAGAAGGAATTGTAGATAAGTCATTAGTTAATACTATAGACATACTCCCAACTATATTAGAATTAAGTGGCATATGTGATTTTTCACCAAGCAAGCAAATACTTAATAAATATATCCCCTATGAAGGTCCTCAATTATTAATCGATAAAGATATGACCTCTTTTACATCTGAATCATTCCGAAGAATTCAGGGCAAGCCTATGCCATCTGTTACAAAAACCTCTCCCAGATTAGCTGCATATAGTGAATATGGAGCTGGAGGACCTCTTCTGACATCTGAAATATTTAATACTCTTCCAGTAAAATCTGGCCCCAAAGCAGTAATGAATTCGCTACGAGCTAGGGAGGCAGAAGGGCGCAGAAAAATGGTTAGGACTGCCAAATGGAAATATATAACCGACACAAGCACATCAAAAAAATATCATCTTTCTAAAGCTAAAATTGACGACGAATTATATGACTTACAAAATGACCCACATGAATTACTAAATGTTGCTTATGATCCAGAAAACTCGCCAATAATTTCAGAAATGAGAGAGTTGTTATTAGATTGGATGATAGAAACAGAAGATGTTAACCCTGTCGCATTACCAGATAGGATGAGTAGAGACGTCGATTTTATATAGTATAAATACAGTAATATGAATATTAATAAGGACGGGAAACATGTCTGAAAAAAATTATATTTCGATCACCGATGTTGAAATAATCCCATTAAAACAATTAGAGATTATAGGAGATATCGAACCAGCTTGGGATAAGGGGGGAACTTTAAAGTTTACTCGTGGTGGTGGTTCAGTCATTATGGTTCATACTAATCAAGGAATAACAGGAATTGGGCCTGGGCCTAGGGAACTCAATGATTCACAAAATAAAAGAGTAAAAGAAATTGTCGTTGGAGAAGATCCCTTTAAAGTAGAACAACTCTATGAAAAGCTAAAATATTATGTATTTACAACACCTTATGAAGGAACTTCAGGTGTGGAAATTGCTATATGGGACATAATAGGAAAAGCTACTAATCAGCCTCTATACAAACTTTGGGGTGGTGCAAAAAATAAAGTAATTCCATATGCAAGTTTAATAAAATTATCAAACCCTGAGGAACGGGCCGATCAAGCAGGTAAATTGGCAAAAGAAGGCTGGAAAGCTATAAAAGTCAGAATACACCACGACGATATGAGCGAAGATATTCGTACTATACAACTAGTCAGAGAAGCTGTTGGTAATGACGTAGAAATAATGGTAGATGCAAATCAAGCGCAATCGTTCGGAAGATGGCAACCCGGAGTAAGATGGGATTACAGAAGAGCATTGAACACAGCAAATTTATTGGATGAGCTTAATGTTTATTGGCTAGAAGAGCCTCTACCTAGATATGCATTTGATGATCTTGCAAGACTCAATAATTCTACTCCATTGAGGATATCAGGCGGAGAAAACAATAGGAACGTAACTGAATTTAGAACCATGCTTGAAAAAAATTCTTATGATGTATTACAACCAGAATGCATGGTTTTAGATGGAATGACTGATATGTTAAAGATAGCTAAGCTAGCCACATTATATGACAAAACAGTAATCCCTCATCATGGCGGATGGGACCTAGGTCAAATTGCCCATCTACATTTTGTAGCCGCCTTTGACCATTCACCTTTCTTAGAATTATTAAATGATCCACCAATAGCTCATTATTCTCATAATTTTGCGCCATTCAAAAATGCCCCAGTTGTAAAAGATGGTTGGATTGATGTTCCTCAAGGTCCTGGACTAGGTATAGAAATAGACCCTGATTACTTGCCTTAATACAAAAGAATCAACAATTATGAGAGTGCCCATTTTTCTGAAAAGTATTTATGTTGACTTTCTTCTTGGGTAATACTTCATAATTTACTGAAGTGGTTACACCTGATTCTGAATTACCTGAAATGGTGATAGTTGAAGGGGCATCAAGATATTGAACTTTGTTCTCTTTTAATATAAATGGAGTATCATGGCCTGGATAAAAAATATCTGATTTATCAATCATTTTTTCAAGACTTTCCCGAGCATCATGCTCATCCCAAAAAATATTGTATGGCAATCCACGAACTATAGTTCCCGCATCCGGTAAAGCATCACCGGCTATTGTTTTTAATCCTTCAGAAGATTCAACTAAAACACTCATATGTCCCTTAGTATGTCCCGGGGTTGCCATAACGCGAACTCCTTCAGCTATAACATCACCATCATCTACTGGGTTAAGTCTTAATTTAGTCATCATATCTGTCAGATAAGATGCTGCCATAAGATCACCCGAAGTAGGATTTTTCATATAATCGATTTCATGTGAATGGATTATTATAGAAGAGGATGTAAAAAGGTCAGTGTTTTGGCAATGATCCCAATGCATATGGGTCAAAACAACAATATCAATATCAGACGGAGTAAGGTTTTTCTCGGCCAAAGTATCAATTAGTAACTTACGCCTTGAAGCCGGTCCTGTATCAATGAGAATGTTTTGGTTTCCAGATTTTATTAAACTTATCGAAGACCACCCGAACATACCTTGATCAGAATCAAATGAGAATCCTTTAGTTAACAAATCTATATCTGACATACTTCTACCCTATAATTTATTAGCTTTAGTGTCATAAATGTAATAAATAAAAAATATCCATCCTAGAACAATCATAATTCCACCTACTGGGGCCAAAGCCCCAAAAAGAGAAATATCCGATAGAGACAATAAATATAAACTTCCGGAGAATATCAAACTCCCAAATAAGAAAAACACCAATGACGGATTGAAAATAGAAAATTGCCGACCTATGTTTCTTAAAATCAAAACCACCAAAAGTATTATTACCGACAGATACATATGAAACCTAACAGCAGTTTCATATGTGTCAATTCTGCCTACATATATGTAGGCAGAAAGCCAATGAGCTCCAGCTGCACCAAAAATGACAGAGCTCAAACCCATAATTGACCCAATGATCAGCCATGTTTTGACAGCAGATTTATAAATTAGATTTTACCGACAAGATTCTTTAGAAGTTCTTTAGTCCTTGCTCTATTTTCAGGATCATTTTTACCTGTCTTAAAT
>Ga0114999_10000942_pt1 | contig 41893 bp, 41 predicted proteins | sample ArcticOcean_MG_C_3_FD_89820 | JGI IMG/M metagenome (GOLD analysis project Ga0114999, IMG submission 89820) | Marine microbial communities from western Arctic Ocean - ArcticOcean_MG_CB8_126 | ecosystem: Environmental > Aquatic > Marine > Oceanic | place: Arctic Ocean: Canada Basin | collected...
CTTTGTTTCATTGACCTGCCACTTTCTCGTCGCAAGGATTGTCGCGAAGCAATCATAATTTAAAGAATGTGCTTGATTCAGCGCTACACATGAATCGCCCGTCCACCTAACAATAACGAAGCTTCTTTGATGATTTCAGAAAGCGTTGGATGGGCATGAATCACATCCCCAATATCAGCAATTTTCCCTTCCAAACTATGAGCTATCGCTGCCTCATGCACCATCTCTGTAGCACTTGCTCCAATAATATGCACTCCTAAGAGCCCGTCCGTCTCATTATCCATAACTAGTTTAGCTACACCTTCAGTCTCTCCATCAGACACGGCTTTAGCAGATGCTACGAAGGGAAACCGCGACACGCCGACATTGTACCCTGCATCAATAGCCTGCCGCTCACTCAACCCAAAGCTAGCGACCTCTGGGTGAGTATAAACAGCACGTGGAACAAATCGGTAATCAAGCGGCTTGACAGACATACCTACTATATCTTCTGCAACCATCACGCCTTGAGCAGAAGCAACGTGAGCCAACGGCATGAGCCCTGTAACATCGCCAATTGCATAGATATTAGGTTGGGAGGTTTTCATGTGTTCATCCACCATGATGAAGCCACGGGCATCACGTTCAACTCCCACTTTGTCCAAATTCATCTCCGAGCTATTAGGCACAATGCCCACTGCGACGATCAAACGATCAAAAGACTTTTGTCGCGTACCATGGGAAGACGATTCAAGCGTCACCGAAACCATGGACGTCTCGACCTGCACACCAGTCACTTCTGTCCCTACCATGACCTGAATCCCTCTTCTCGCAAAAGATCTTGCAAGCAATCGGCTAATCTCAGCATCTTCTGTGGGAATTAGGTTTTCTGCTACATCTGCCAAAGTGACAGAAACCCCATAAGCATTCAGAAGATACGCAAATTCGCAACCTGTTGCTCCGCCTCCAACAATCAACACTGACTCTGGCAAATCTCGCATCCCAAGAACATCTTTGCTATTCATTACTACATTTCCATCATGTGGAGCTTCTCTCAATTCCCTCGGGCTCCCTCCAGTAGCAATTATGTAGTACCGTGCAGCAATTACTTGGTCCTTACCATGTAATTCAAGGAAGCCATCATCATTAAAGGTAGCATCACCAACGATTACGTCGACTTCTCCTCTTGCCAGTAAGTGGGCTACCCCTCGTCGCAATCGCGATACCACATCCCGGCTTCTTGTTTGAGCGGTCGCATAATCAACAGTTAGCCCATGAAATGCAAATCCAAACTTTTCTCCTTGTTTCAATGTTTCAATAACTGCGGCGTTCTGAAGTAAGGCTTTTGACGGAATACACCCCCAATTCAGGCACACTCCTCCTAAGTCTTCCTTTTCTACCAATGCTGTTTTCAATCCACACTGGGCCGCTCGTATTGCAGCCACGTAACCACCTGGGCCGCCGCCCACAACCACTACATCGTACTCCAAAAAGAAACTCCTTCTAACATTCGTTGTCACGCAAGTAAATTGTATCACTGACTCCTCAGTATTTCATTGGAACTCAATACCAGTGATCGGAAAAATTGGTGCGGTTCCAATGAAATCGCCGACGAATTCTGATTTCATTCTTTTGCGGTTCCCTCTCAAATGCCTGCTACGAAATTGCATTGACCCCAACAAAGTAGAAGTGATAGGATCTCCAATAAGGTCTACGAAACTATCGTTGTTCTTTCACAAGTAATGAGGTTTAAGGTGCTTTAGTGCAAGCTAAAGCTTAAAAGGGAAAGCAAGCCCGGTGCAATTCCGGCGCAGTCCCGCTGCTGTAACCAGTGCTTACTTAATATAAGATACCACCCTGACTGGAAGCCAGAACGCCCACCTTAGACGTGATTTTGCCAACTCCGCGGAGAGGGGCGTATTCATCGCGTACAACGAGACGATGAGGGCTGCTCTAAACGGAGTGGCCCTCAATCGGTTAAGTGTAAATATTCAAGAGCAGAGAAATAATTCTAGGGAGCTGCAATCAATGGACGTTTTCCCAAAAATCTCTCTTTTCCCGCTGATAGCATTACTATTGATGGCCTGCAGTAACAGCAATATCTCAGAAGCTGCCCAACCCACAAACATCGTCGATGCAACTGGCACAATAGTAATGCTAGCTCGCCCTGCTACTCGCATAATTTCATTAGGGCCTAGCAACACCGAAATCCTTTTTGCCTTAGATGCAGGGACAAAGATTGTAGGTGTCGATGATTTTTCAAATTACCCGATCGAAGCAACCACGATTGAAAAAGTTGGAGCTCCCTTCCCGTCATTTGACTTAGAACGAATCGTTTTTCTGAAGCCAGATCTAGTGATATCTACAGAACTTGCCGAATTCAACACCACCCTTAGAGGTTTGACAATTCCGGTATACGTATCCAACCCGCAAGATATTGAAGAAGTTTTCAAAGTGATCAACGATATTGGAATCCTTATCCATCACAGCGAAAAGGCTTCAACCCTTACTGCCCAAATGAGCCTTCGAATTTCCAATGTGCAAGCCCTCACTGCTAACTCTGCTGCAACTAAGGTTTTCTATGAGGTTGACGCTAGCGATCCGACTCGACCATACACAGTTGGAGCCCCATCGTTTGTGACTGACATAATTGCGATATCGGGAGGAACTAATATATTCAATGACGTAGGTATCGCATACCCTCAGGTCAGCCTAGAAGAAGTGGTGGCACGAGATCCCGATTTCATACTATTGGCCGATGCTTATGCTCCAGTGAATCCTCAGTCAATAGAAACAGCCGCAAGAAGACCAGGATGGAAGTCCATCGCAGCCGTTAAGGCAGGCAATATGGTACCCGTTAACCCCGATATCATTAGCAGACCAGGTCCGCGCTTGGCTGACGGAATAGAAAGCCTAGCAGAATTGCTCCATCCCCATCTGTTTATTGATGCGGAGAGCTAACCTCACGAATACATATAAGCGATCTTGCGCATGAGTAAAAGACAGAAATTCACCGTAATCACCTTGATAGCATCCTTAATGCTATCTTTACTTATTGCAACTGCATATGGCTCAGTCCCCTTACCCCTGAAAACAACGCTGTTAATCCTGTCAAAGCCCCTCGCTTACATCTCTTCTTCTACCTCAGAGCGCACAATTGAATCCGTAATTCTGATTGACATCCGACTACCTCGAGTAATATCAGCCGCATTAGTGGGCGCAAGTCTTGCAGCCAGTGGCGTTCTTTTCCAAGGTTTGCTTAGAAATCCAATGGCAGATCCCTACTTCTTGGGGACTTCAGCAGGCGCAGCTCTTGGTGCAACTCTCGCCTTATCTCTAACGGGGGCAACTGCTCTGTTTGGCTGGGGGGTAGTACCTACATTCGCGTTCGCCGGCGCTTTACTGACGGTCACTGTAGTTTATTTACTAGCTACTATCGACGGAAGCACGCCAGTCATAAGATTAATACTAACTGGATTTGTTGTAAGCGCTGTTCTAATGGCGACCGTCACTTTACTGATAGTTCTTAACAGCCACTTACAACTTAATATCCGCCATCTCGTTGCGTTTTTGTTTGGTGGTTTCGGCACCAACAACTGGCAACAAATCATGACTTTAGCGCCAGTCATCTTAGCTTGTTTAGGATATTCCTTTGTCACAGCGAACATCCTGAATGCATTTTCGCTAGGGGAAGAAGTGGCATACAATCTTGGGGTGAATGTCCGCCAGCATAAAGCTATCATCATCATCATAGCCTCAATATTGACAAGTAGCGCCGTCTCATTATCAGGATTGATAGGATTTATCGGGCTAATGGCTCCTCACGCTGCAAGGATTGCCATCGGGCCTGATCACAAACAGCTAATCCTTGCAGCCTCTCTCACCGGTGCCACTTTTATGGTTTTAGCAGACTTGATTGCAAGAATTGTGTTAGCCCCAACGGAAATACCTGTAGGTGTCATAACGGCAATACTAGGGGCTCCTTTGCTCCTATATCTGCTAAGAAATCGGGCGAACGCTTATGAATTCTAAAAAGAATATTGTTCACTTAGTCCAAGCATCTTACGCCTACGGCAGCACCTACTCGTTAACAAATATCAACCTATCCATAACACCTGGGGAACTCGTTGCACTCATTGGCCCGAATGGATCTGGGAAGACAACGTTAATCAAACTGTTGTCCGGATATTTCAAACCAACTACCGGGGAGGTGTCTCTAGACGGACTGCCATTAAGTCAATGGTCTCAGAAATCGTTATCGCTAACTGTTGCAGTAGTCCCACAGCAAGTCACAGTGCCATTTGCCTTCACTGGGAGACAAATAGCCCTTTTAGGAAGATTGCCCCATATGGGGTTATCTTCCGCGACGGTTGCAGATTACCTAGCCGTGGAGGATGCCCTGGAATTGGTCGGAGCGACTGACCTTGCCGAACGGACCTATAACAGTTTGAGCTCCGGGGAAAGGCAGAAAATCATAATTGCCCAAGCCTTGGCCCGTAATGCCCGGCTTCTACTCTTAGATGAGCCAATAAGCCACCTTGATATGAAATGGCAAGCCCAGACCCTACAGCATCTCTCAAGAATACATGCGTCTGGCTCCACAATTGTAACTGCCATACATGACCTGAATGTTGCTGCGATTTATTTTCCAAGAATTGTCCTCATCTCAAAAGGGCGGATTGTAGCAGATGGGATACCAAGAACCGTTCTTACTAAACAATTACTTGAGGAGGTTTACGAAACAGAAGTAACTGTCCATTACCCGTTTGATAATGAATGCCCACAAATATCCCTTATGCCAACCCACGTTTCCATAAAGCCTTAATGACATATTTTTGGAGGCAATGATATAATGCGAAGTGGCACTGGGAAGCTGTTCTTAACAATTCTGACAAGGAGAGCGAGATGGTTTCTGGGGAGTTCGGCTTTAAGAAATTTACCGAGAATGCTTTCTACAAAGGCGTAAACATACGGTTAGTTGAAGCTGCCCAGCCGACAGCCGGACAGCATATCGTAGATCTCGCTTGTGGCACAGGATTAGTCACAACACTACTCGCAGAAAAACTCCAGGATGCCAAAGAAAGTCTCATTATAGCCTTCGACCACTCCTCCTCAGCCCTTCGCCAAGCGAAAGAGGAACTTGCCAACGCAGGGGTAACCTTAGTTGAGTTTGTGCAAGGCAGAATGGAAGAGTTGTCCGATAATCTGAAACAATCTGTAGATACCATAGTATTTGGCAATGGTATACATTACGTCCCTGATAAAGCAAGCCTGCTAGAGCAAGTTTTTGTAAGCCTGAAGCCAGGGGGAACGTTCGTGTTTAACACATCTTTCTATGAAGGGTGGACCCGCCCAGAAAGCCAAGCATTTGCGCGCCGCTGGATGGCAAGAGCCGTAAGAGAACTCCGCGAGCAACATGGCCTTCGCCCGATCAGGGATAAAGTGGAATCACGCAATTATTTAACTGCAGATCAGTACTGCGAATTGCTTGAGACACAAGGATTTTCCATCAAAGAACGAGAGGAAATAAGTGTCGAAGTTCCCGTCTCTGGATGGGTAGATATAAGCGAATTTGAAGATTTTATTGCCGGAGCAATGCCAGGTGTCCCGTTAGCTACCGCAAGCCCCATACTCCAGAACACCGCGCGGCAGACGTTCTCCGATATGAATCTTACGCATGTCCCCAGAAATTGGCTGCAAATCGTCGCAACGCGATCTGCATAACAGCGGCATGATATTCTCGGAACCTGCACAGTGCCCTGTATCTATTCAGCACGAGTCCCATACTCTCGAACAGGCAAAACCCGCAAGACTGATGAAGACTGGGTGGCACTGGTCACCGCTGCTTTGGCTGTATCAATTGATGTGAAACACGGTATGCGCTGCTCAGTGGCAGCTCTCCTGATGTCGAACCCGTCACTGAGAGGACCTCTCTCCCCTGATACAGTGTTAATCACTGCCACAACATCTCCCTGCAAAACAGCATCGAGCATGTTCGGGTGCCCCTGATCTATCTTTTTGTAGGTCAAAACTGCCTCATACCCTAATGCTGCTATTAACTGCGCAGTCCCTTCAGTAGCATAAAGCTCATACCCGTTTTCGGCCAAATCCCTAATCAATGAAACGCTATCCGGTTTATCGCCATCGGCAATTGTTATCAGAACTGATCCCTTTTCAGGGAAACTCATACCTGACGCTGTTAATGCTTTGGTGACAGCACCATGGAAATTGTTGTCAATACCCATCACTTCTCCTGTCGACTTCATCTCAGGGCCAAGGTAAGTATCGACTCCGGTGAGTTTAGACATAGAAAAAACAGGAGCTTTTACGGCGACCAGCCCTGTATTACTTAACAAACCAGTCTTATACCCCATACTGGCCAAGCTCTTGCCCAACATGACTTTAGTAGCAAGTTGCACCATAGGCACCCCTGTAACCTTAGAGAGAAATGGAACTGTTCTGCTACCTCTTGGATTCACTTCCAGAATAAAGACACTATGTGGCTCTTCTTGGTAATCCGTTGAGTATGGACTCCTATATACATCCCCTCCCATGATTACGTACTGTATGTTCATTAACCCTTTCAATTGAAGCCCGCGTGCTATCTTGATAGTGTAATCAACAAGCGTGTTGATTTCATCATGAGTAAGGGTTAGTCCAGGATATATTGCCATCGAATCCCCGCTGTGCACTCCAGCTCGTTCTATGTGTTCCATAATTCCAGGAATCAACACATCTTCTCCATCGCAGATGGCATCAACCTCTACTTCTTTCCCTTCTAAATACTTATCAATCAACAACGCCCGACCCTCACTGGCAGAAAAGGCCATGTCTAAGTAGGACATCAGTTCCGTGGGGCTTTGAACTATCTCCATAGCTCTCCCTCCCAGAACATAACTCGGACGAACAAGCACCGGGTATCCTAAGTTTTTCGCAACTCCAAGAGCCTGCTCCACCGTTTCAACTGTGCTACCTGGAGGACTTGGAAGATCGACAGCCTTTAAGAATTCTTCAAACCGTTCTCTGTCTGAAGCAATATCTATCGCATCGGCAGAAGATCCAAGTATCGGCATCCCAATCACATCCAGTTGTTGGGATAGGTTGATTGCGGTCTGTCCCCCAAACTGAACCACGCTGGGCGGATACGTAAATCCTCCAACGGTCTCTATTCTTTCGTTGTCTAGAATATCTAGAACGCTTTCGATATCTAATGGCTCGAAATACAATCTGGAACTGGTATCAAAATCCGTGGACACTGTCTCTGGGTTAGAGTTGACCATTATACTAGCAACGTTTTCTCCTTGCAGTGCCCATGCAGCATGAACGCTGCAGTAATCAAATTCGATTCCCTGACCAATACGAATTGGCCCGGATCCCAAGACCAGCGCTTTCGGTCCAGGCAAAGCTTCTGCTTCATTCTCCTGTTCATAAGTGCTGTAGAAATATGGAGTGCTTGCATCAAATTCAGCTGCACAAGTATCAACCATTTTGTAAACCGGGGTTACATCAAACGCCTTTCTTTCTTGCCGGACATCAGCCCAGGATGAGCCCACTATCTCAGCAATTTGCTGGTCAGAAAACCCCATTCTCTTAATTTTCTTGAAGCCATTTGCATCTTTTACCATCGTCGGTATCTGGGTTTCCATGTCCACAATCCGCCCAATCGCACGGATAAACCAAGGATCTATCAATGTCGATTTGGTCACCTGCTCAGGAGTAATACCCGCTCTCAATGCTGCTGCTATCGACCATAATCTGATATCACTGGGATCCCAGTACGCTCCACCAAGCCTGCCTTCTACAGTCCATTGAGAATCCTGCCAGAGCAATGACCTGCTATCAAACTCTAAAGATCTAATCGCTTTTTGTAACGCCGCTTCAAAAGTTCGCTCAATAGCCATCACCTCGCCCGTTGCCTTCATCTGGGTTCCTAATCTACGATCCCCGGTTGCGAATTTGTCAAACGGCCACCGTGGAATTTTCACCACACAATAATCTAGCGCAGGCTCAAATGCTGCTATAGTCTGACCTGTAACCGCATTTGGGATACTATCCAACGTTCTGCCGACCGCTATTTTTGCGGCCACTCTAGCAATAGGATATCCAGTCGCCTTACTTGCCAATGCAGAGCTTCTACTGACTCTCGGGTTAACCTCGATAACATAATACGGGTCGACTATCTCCCCTTGAATTCCACCTATAATGTCTCGCACCTCAGCAGAAGGAGGCAGGGCAAATTGCACATTGCACCCTCCTTCAATACCCAATGCTCTAATGATCCTCAAGCTGGCAGATCGAAGCATTTGATATTCTCGGTCCGTCAGTGTTTGACTAGGGGCTACTACTATACTGTCTCCTGTATGGACCCCCATGGGGTCAAGGTTCTCCATATTACAGACAGTAATGCAAGTGTCGCTGGCATCGCGAATCACCTCATATTCCAGTTCCTTCCATCCTTCAAGTGATTTCTCAATCAACACTTGATTTATTGGGCTGGCACTTAAACCGCTATGAACAATAGCTTGCAATTCAGTCCTGGTAGCCGCTATGCCCCCTCCCGTTCCGCCTAGTGTGTATGCAGGCCTAATTACCACTGGCAGCCCAATTTCACTTGCTGCTATATCAGCTTCCTCAAAAGATCCTGCTGTGGCCCCTGGCGGCACCGGCTCACCCATGTCAAGTAACAAATTACGAAACGCCAGACGATCCTCTGCAACCCGAATGGTCTCAAGTGGAGTTCCCAAAAGCGAAACTCCATATTTATCCAAGACCCCCTTTTCCGCCAAGTCAACAGCTAAGTTCAATCCGGTCTGCCCCCCCAGTGTAGCTAGGATTCCATCCGGGTGCTCTACCTCAATGATCCGCTCAATGACCTCCACCGTCAGTGGCTCTATATAGACCCGATCGGCAATTCCTTCGTCAGTCATAATAGTCGCTGGATTGGAGTTAACCAGTATTGTGAAAACCCCTTCTTCCCGGAGCGATCTACAAGCTTGAGATCCCGAGTAATCAAATTCCGCAGCTTGCCCAATGACAATCGGGCCCGATCCAATTATCAGTACTCTTTTTGGTTGTTTATCGGCCACATTGTTTCCTTAATAAAATTATTGTTGATACCCCTGAGTCATCACTTATTACGTTCAGCCATATTGAGAAATACATCGAATTGATCTTCATTATCTTTGGGACCAGGCGATGATTCAGAATGATACTGCACTGCCATTACCATATTACTTTCATCCACAATCCCTTCAATGGTCGAATCGTTAAGGTTCGTGTGAGTAACCCGGATCGTTGATGGCATAGAGTCAGGATCTATCGCGTATCCATGATTTTGAGCTGTCACAAAAGTCCGATTCCTCACGAGATCTTTGACTGGGTGATTGCCTCCCCTATGTCCGAATTTCAATTTATATGTTTGAGCTCCTAGCGCACGTCCTAGAAGTTGCTGCCCGAGGCAGATACCAAATAGCGGCACCCTTCCAATCATTTTCTCAACATTATCAATGGCATACTGCAGGTTGATCGGATCACCTGGCCCAGGAGAAATCAAGACACCATCTGGATTCAGTGCCAGTATATCCCGATGGTCTGTATGGATTGGCACCACCTTAACGTTCCACCCTTTCCTACCTAGGATACGTAATATATTAAACTTAACACCACAATCCACAACAACAATAGTCCCCTGTGCTTCCCCTTGAATCCCCCCCCCCTCCCAGTCGTACGTATGGGCTGATGATACAAGTGATGCAAGATCCAAGGTCCCGTAGGCTGGAGCGCTCTGTAATTCCTCGAGGGCATGATCCGGCTTCCCGTCAGCACTAATCACGCCACGCATCACGCCATGAATACGTAATTTCCTAGCAACAGCCCGAGTGTCCAGCCCACTTATCCCCGGCACCCCATGCCTTTTAAGATATGAGCCCAGGGTCTCCTCACTCAGAATATGGCTAGGCGCCTGGCATTCGCTACGGACGGCAAATCCCGCCACTTGTATCTTCACCGATTCTCCATCAACACGATTGATCCCGTAATTTCCAATCAAGGGATATGTCGGGATTACTATCTGCCCAGAGTATGAGGGATCAGTCAACATTTCCTGATAGCCAGTCATGCTTGTGTTAAATACCACTTCACCTTGAACTGAATCGACCCCACCAAAAGAATCTCCCCAATAAACTGATCCGTCTTCGAGCGCCAAATAGGCTTCCATATGCCATAACCCTCTCTAAATTTAGACTAAAATGCAGTGCTACAGTGAAAATACAGTGCTCCCAGCAAAGATGGTCTTTACCACCCTGCCTTTCACATCAACTCCATTCAGTGGCGTGTTTTTACCTTTGGACAAAAACGTCCTTGAATCTACTTTCCAGACCATTTTCGGGTCAAAAATCGTTATATCTGCCTGCCTACCTTTTCGAAGTGACCCGATATCACTTCTCCCAATAACTCGAGCGGGTGCCTCGGTGAGGCTTCTTACGATAGTCTCTAGGGACAAAACCCCTTGATCAAACAAATGCAAAAGTAGACAAAGAGCCGTCTCCAACCCACTTATCCCGAATGCAGCTTCGTCATAAGAACACAGCTTATCCATAGCGGTATGAGGCGCATGATCCGTAGCAACCACGTCAACTATCCCTTCCTCAAGCCCTCGCTGCAATGCCCTCACGTCCGTATCAGATCTCAAAGGCGGACTCACTTTGGTATTCGTGTCATATCCAGAACTCACCAAAGACGCACCAAGTCCAGCTGCAGACCCAGTAACCCAACGGTCAGTCAAAACGAGATGGTGCGGCGTCGCTTCTGCTGTTACTCGGATTCCACGCTCTTTAGCATTTTTGACCAAATCCACTGATCTTTCCGTACTTAGGTGAGCAAGATGTAGTGCCCCCCCGGTCAACTCAGCTAAGGCAATATCCCGAGACACCATAGCCTCTTCAGCCGCCGCAGGGATTCCAGCTAGCCCTAATCTCTCAGAGGCAAACCCATAATTCATCACCCCACCAGGTGCAATCGTTCTGTCTTCACTGTGATTGATGATCGGGCAACCAACCAATGAACTATAAGCTAAGGCATAGCGCATAACATATCCGTCTGAAACAGGATCCCCGTCGTCACTGAATCCAACAACTCCAGCATCAGCAAGTTCAGACATATCCGTCAATTCCACGCCCTTACGCCCGCGAGTGACAGCAGCTATAGGCAGTACTCTCACTTTTCCTTCTTGACGTGCCTTTTGTAGTAAAAATTGAACCCCCGCTACAGTATCTACAGCAGGCTCGGTATTTGGCATTGCACACACAGTCGTGAACCCCCCGGCCGCAGCTGCAAGAGTTCCAGTCTCAATGGTTTCTTTATCCTCAAAACCAGGTTCTCTTAAGTGACAATGAAGATCCACGAACCCAGGGGTCACAACAGTACCCGTGGCGTCAATACGCTGCGCATCCGGTAAATCAATGGCATCAAAAATTCCTGGATCCCCTACTGCCTCTATCGTTGTACCGTTAACCAACAAATCTTTTTGCTCGTCCAGATTTTGAGTTGGATCGATAAGACGACCCCCCTGAATCAATAACCGCCTCTTACTCACGCCGTCTCCTATACCGCAGATTCATTCCCGATGACACCCAAATACAACAAGGCCATCCGAACGGCCACGCCATTCGTCACCTGCTCAGTTATCACTGACTGGGCTCCTCCCGCAACAGCTGTGCTTATTTCAATCCCTTCCTGTATTGGCCCAGGATGCATAACGATCGCATTCGGATGAGCCAACTCTAGCCTATATTCGTCCACCTGGTAGAGTCGAACATAGTCTCGTATACTCATCATCCCTCGCCTCGTGTGATTTTCTAATTGCACGCGCAATGCCATTACTGCATCCGCTCCATCTAACGAAGCTTCCAATGAAGTCTCAATACTGACCTGAGATTCTTCTCCGATCTGAGTAAAGGCCTCCGACACTGGTAAAAACGCAGGAGGCCCACAAAGAGTCACCTTCGCACCCATTTTAGCTAATCCCCAGATGTTGGATCTGGCCACGCGGCTATGAATTATATCTCCAACTATGACAATCTTTTTTCCAGCCAAAGATCCAAGATGCTCCCTGAGGGTGTAAAGATCTACCAACGCCTGCGTTGGGTGAGCGTGCATTCCGTCACCCGCGTTAATTATCCCCACTCGCTCAAGCTCCCTAGCTAGCATGTTGGGGACACCCGCGTGGGGATGCCTTATTACAACCACATCAGCAGCAAGCGCCTGAAGTGTTCGAAAGGTATTAAGCAAAGATTCTCCTTTTGCTACACTACTGGCACTTACAGAAACGTTAATCACGTCAGCATTCAGGATTTTCGCCGCTTGCTCAAAGGATACCCTGGTTCTTGTACTCGGCTGATAAAAAAGCGTGATAACTGTTTTACCTCGCAGACTCGGAGCCTTTTTTATGTCTCTCCCAAGAATTTCCTTCATCGCATCAGTAACACTGAGGACCCGCTCAATCTCCTCTACCAGGAAATCATCTAGGTCAATCACGTGCTTGCGAGGTGGAATCCTCGTAGGCAATGTCTCTGTCACTAGCAACTCTCCAACTCTACTCATCAGACGCCCCCCGCGCAATCACCACTTCATCAAGTGCATCTACCTCCATAAGATGCACTTGTACCAATTCATGCCGCGACGTAGGAAGATTGCGACCGATATAATCAGATCTAATTGGTAACTCTCTATGGCCTCGATCGACTAATGCAGCAACCTGAATCAGGCGTGGCCGCCCAAATTCCAAAACACCGTCAAGCGCCGCCCTTATACTTCGACCTGTATATATGACATCATCCACCAGAACGACTCTACGCCCATCTAAATCGACTGGTATCTGCGTCGGGTGAAGCGGTTTAGTGACTCGGGAATTAAGGTCGTCTCGATATAGTCCAATCTCCAATGAACCGACATCCACCGTGACACCTTCGAATGACTCCACTAGACTAGCTAATCGACCAGCTAGTGGAACTCCCCGCGTGTGTATACCGATTAGAACTAAATCAGCAGCCCCCGGTCCCCGTTCCAAAATCTCATGGGCCATTCTTGCCAGTGCGCGACCTATATCTGATTCGTCCATCACCTTCTGGGCATACAAAAAGGCACCTCTCCTTGCTTTCCAACAAGAGGCGCTAGTGCGTGAACTCCCTGTTATATGCGGGCTTAAATTAGCCCTAGGCACACACCCTTGTCAGCCTCTCTGGACTGATTTAAAGGACTTGCCACAGCCTGTGGCGCTTTCATTGTATCAAATTTATCGATTTCTCGCCACGGCTAACCCCTGGCACCTGTTGTTGCATTTGACCGCCTTGATAAAATAGACAACGAGTCCAATAGATTATCAAATCTCAATTTTGCTTCTGAGAGAGCCGCTATGAACATACTAGTGACCGGTGCCGCAGGATACATCGGCAGCGTCGTCGTAAGTGAGCTAATACAAAACAACCACACCGTTGTTGCGCTAGACGACCTTTCCTTAGGGCACAAAAACGCTGTTCACCCACAAGCAACGTTTGTACAGGCTGATTTATCTGCATACAACCAGGTAGAAAAAGTGTTTTCGACAAATAGTATTGATGCCGTTATACATCTAGCCGGGCAATCATTGGTTGGAGAATCAATGCAAAACCCTGGGAAATTCTTTCGAGCAAATATAATTAACGGCCTCAATGTATTGGAAGCAATGCATCACAATGGCGTTCACAAGTTTGTGTTTTCTTCCACAGCAGCAGTTTATGGAGAACCTCAACAGGTTCCCCTGACTGAGGACTCTGTCTGTAATCCAATAAATCCCTATGGAGCCTCAAAATTATATTTCGAGAAAATTCTTCCTTGGTATCTGAGTGCCTATGGCATCAAGTACATGATCCTGCGTTACTTCAATGCAGCTGGCGCAACAGACACACTAGGGGAATCCCATCCTGTTGAGAGTCACCTGATTCCAATCATTCTAGAAACCGCCTTAGGATTGCGACCCGCGCTAGAATTGTTCGGAGCAGACTATGACACAAAAGACGGGTCGTGTGTCCGGGATTACATTCATGTCTCTGATCTGGCTACGGCACATATAAAAGCTTTAGCCCACATAGAACAACCACAACACAGGGTCTATAACCTAGGCATTGGGCACGGGTATTCAAACATAGAGGTCTTGGAAGCAGCACGGAAAGTCACTGGCGTGTCCATTCCATCCACACTAAGTCCCCGCCGTCCAGGCGATCCTCCAATTCTCATTGCGAATGCAGACAGGGCTCGTTCCGAGCTCGGATGGACTCCCCATCACCAAAAAATTGAGCCAATCGTAGAATCTGCCTGGCTCTGGAGGGTGAACCATCCAACGGGCTATATTGACTGACCCCTTACCATAACCGTATATAGTCAAGAAACTTCAAGGCAGTTCCCCCTTAATCAAATACTAGGAGGTAATTTTGAGCACACCAAGAAAAGAAAATGTGATTATCGTAGGGTCTGGGCCCGCAGGTTACACTGCTGCTCTTTACGCTGCCCGCGCTAACCTTATGCCGTTAGTGATCGAAGGAGCAACGCCAGGCGGGCAGTTAACTATTACTACCGATGTAGAAAATTACCCGGGTTTCGTGCATGGCATACAAGGCCCCGAGATGATGATGGTGTTCAAGGAGCAGGCTGAGCGGTTTGGCGCCCGTTTCATCAGTGGCACTGCGACCGATATTTCCCTCACTATCCCGCCCTTTACAGTAACAGTAGATGAAGCCGCTACATACTCAGCCAACAGTATCATCGTATCCACAGGGGCAAGTGCGAAGCTAATCGGGCTCGAGTCTGAAACAAATCTGATGGGCAGAGGGGTTTCAGCTTGTGCTACATGCGATGGCTTCTTTTTTAGGGATAAAGAAGTCGTGGTTGTAGGAGGGGGAGACACGGCTATCGAGGAAGCAACCTTCCTAACAAAATTCGCATCTGCGGTATACGTCGTTCACCGCCGGGACACACTTAGGGCATCAAAAATTATGCAGGCACGTGCCTTCGACAACCCAAAACTGCATTTCATTTGGGACTCAGTTGTTGAGGACATCTTATCCGGTGACCAAGGGATAGTCACTGGCGTAAGGCTCAAGAACCTCCTGACGAATGAGACTTATGAAAAATCCATCAGCGGCGTGTTCATTGCCATTGGGCATCAACCGAACAGCAACCTCTTTGTTAACAAGCTTGCAATGAATGAGACAGGCTACATCCTTACCTCGAACGGCACTAGCACCAACGTGCCCGGGGTATTTGCCTGCGGTGATGTCCAAGATTGGACCTATCGCCAGGCCATAACGGCCGCTGGCTCAGGATGCATGGCAGCAATCGACGCAGATAGATATCTTGCAGAACACCACGAGATCTTATCTCCAGTGATTAATGCCACTGCCTGATAAATTTTCTTCGTTCCCCGTTTCCAAACACAGCATAAATGGGAGGACTCCGATGGAGTCCTCCCATTTATGCTGTGCATCTAATTTGGTGTATAAGTTACTGCTATTTGCTTAGGCTCCTCGCAGCCGAGGATCAAGGACATCCCTTAGCGTATCTCCCATCATGTTGAACGACAGCACCACAAGACTGATTGCCAGTCCTGGGAATAGACCCAGCCACCACGCAGTCTCAATGAACCGTCGTCCCTCGCTTAGCATCATGCCCCACGAAGGTGTTGGGGGTTGAGTTCCTAGCCCCAAGAAACTCAGGGATGCCTCAATGATGATTGCAAACCCAATCTGAACCGAAGCAAGCACGATAATTGGAGCGAAACACTGCGGAGTCACATGATAAAACATTATTCTTGTGGAACTTGCCCCGATTGCCTGAGCCGCCTCCACATATTGGTTTTGTGAAACGGTTAGACAGGCTGCCCTTATGGTTCGGCTGATACCTGGCCAGATAATAAACGATATCGCCACCATAGCAGTCTGTGTACTCGGCTCTAGCACTGAAGCCAACGCCATGAGCAATATCAGTGAAGGAAACCCTAGGACAACGTCAACTACCCTTTGAATGAGCATGTCAAACCATCCCATGAAGTAGCCAGATACAAGACCCACAACCACGCCTACTCCCACACCGATAGTAACGGCAATAAACCCTACATACAGTGATATCCTTGCTCCATGGATTATCCTTGCCCACACATCTCTGCCTGACTGGTCCGTTCCAAGCCAATGCGCCGCACTGGGCTCCTGAAGAGCTGCTCCAACCACTCGTTCAGCTGCGATTGGGTCATATCTCCCAATAACGTTAGCAAATATCGCCATCAGCAACAGGATGCTTAGCACTATTGCTGATACAGTCCCCATCGGTTTTTTCTTAGCAATCTTACCAAGTCGCGCGTACCAAGTTTTCTTCGGCCTTAGGCCTGCAACTAGAAGTTCCTGAGCGACAGCGTTTTCAATAGCCATTGGGCATAGCCTCCAGACTCATTGTTTTAATCATTTGCAACCAGATCCTTAGACCCAGTGCGGCTCCCAAGGGAGTCCAACAGAGAACTTATAGCACAGCGATGTTAACGGTGTCAAGATATCTAGGCAAAAGCCTTAACTTCAGCTCGGATCACAGCCCTATTGACACTTACCCTACAGGGCAATAATCTGCCTATGATACCGTATTCCTTTTGCCCTCACACGCCTACGGCAAATACCCTCATTAGGACCAAAATAGGACCAACTTATGAGTTCTGGTTTTCAAGAAAACCTAGAACGGGCTGCTACAATCCTGGGAGCCTCCTCCTACAGGATCGCCTTAACCGGTGCGGGGATATCCGTAGAAAGTGGAATCCCGCCTTTCCGCGGCATTGGAGGCTTATGGACAAAATTGGGAGAGCCTTCCATGACGAGGTATCAGGCATTCCTTGAGGACCCAAAAGCATGGTGGGAAGATCATCTTACAAACGAGCAGCCATCTGAAATGACTGAGTTTCAAGTTGCCCTTGCAAATGCTACCCCAAACGCCGGCCATGATGCCCTTGTCGATCTCGAGAAAATGGGATTGCTACAGTACCTGATAACGCAAAATGTGGACGGCCTGCACATTGACGCAGGGACTCAAAATATTGCTGAAATTCATGGCAACACCCAAAACATACGGTGTATGGGGTGCGGGTTCAGGGTTAATCGAGATGGCTTCTTGTTCTTTGAGTTACCCCCCCAATGCCCTGAGTGTCAGGGTATAATGAAGAGTGATGGGGTAATGTTTGGGGAGCCAATACCGACAGCAACACTCGCCATATGTCAGGAAGAAACACTAAAAGCCGACTGCGTTTTGATTTTGGGAACATCTGCGACAGTGCATCCCGCAGCCGGCTTGCCAGAGATTGTCTATCGCAATGGGGGTAATCTCATAGAAGTGAATCCAGAAAAACCCCTCTTTCCGCCTTCTGTACTGTAAACCTCTATGGCAACACGGGAGTAGTACTCCCGCAACTACTATCCCTTCTCAAGAACAAACAAAAGTCCTGAATCAAGATACCTATCTACTCTCTGTCAAAATGCCATCGTGAATTCTAAGAACCCTATCTGATTTAGCAGCAATTGACCCGTCGTGCGTTGCAATTATCACCACGGCTCCTTGGTCTCTGGCGGCAGACTGCAACACACCAAATATGCGCTCTGCTGTTAGAGAATCTAGATGCCCAGTCGGTTCGTCTGCTAGAACGATTTTTGATTTCTTAGCTAGCGCCCGCGCGACTGCAACCCTCTGCTGTTCACCCCCGGATATCTCTTCAGGTAAGCGTGATAGATATCGACCAAGTCCAACCTGGCCTAGGGCCGTTTGCACTCGTTGCCGTCGCTCTTCCCTAGACAGGCCTAACATCCTCAAAGGCAAATCCACGTTTTCTGCCACAGTGAGTAGGGGAAGCAAATTGAAGGATTGAAACACAAATCCAATAGCCGACCTTCTCAGGCTTTCCATGCTAGCATCGCTTGCTCCTGACGTCTCAGTCCCTAGAATGTGAATTTTTCCATCAGACGGGCGATCAAGCGCTCCCAGTAAACTTAAGAACGTAGTCTTTCCTGACCCCGATCGGCCCAGCACCGCAATGACCTCTCCAGAATTTGCCACCATATCGATACCCTTAAGTATATGCACCCCTGACCCTTCAGTCCCAAAGTTCTTAACGACCCGTTGGGCAACTATTCCATTAGCGTATTGTGCTTCCATCAGCTATCTAACTCCTTCAGGGAAACACGAAGATCGTCGCCACTCTCTATCACTCTTGCCCGGGTCCTGCCCCCATATGCTTCCAGAAAATGCGCCGGAAGGCTAATGCGCCCAGTACGATCGACAACCCGATATTCCTCCCACTCAACCAGCTGGTTATCCGTCCGCAGCTGTTCACGATCTATACGTCCATCAGAAATATAAAGGATCCTATCTGCGACCTCATATATTAAATCATCGTGAGTTACTCCAACAATAGTTGTTCCCAGATCTCTGCCAACATTTTTCAGCACCTGCCATATATACTTTCCGCTATCAGCATCCAATTCTCCTGTCGGTTCATCCACTAATAGCAATCCAGGTTCATTAGCTAAAGCCACCGCTATTGAAAGTCGCTGCTGTTCTCCTCCAGAAAGATGGCTCGCCTTACTAGTTGCATGCTCAGATAAGTCAACCATCGCAAGTAATTCCCTCTCAGTCCATTGCATTTGTATAGAGCGGGAGAAAAATCGCACCGCCATAACATTCTCTTCCGCAGTCATGTATGGGATTAGATTCTCGCTAGCCCGCTGCCAAACAAATCCTACTGACTCTCGCCGATAAGCTGCAATCGCTGCTTCCTCCAACCCTTCCAAGTTCCAGCCTTCTATAGTGACAGTGCCCGCAGATGGACGCTCAAAGCCACCCAATATTCTCAGTAATGTTGTCTTGCCGCTGCCGCTTGAACCAAGAACCCCAACAAATTCTCCTGCAGCCACTCTCAAATCCAATCCTCTCAATGCAACCACATCTGTTTGCTTGGTTTGGTAAATCTTAAACAAATCTTGGCATTCTATGTGAGTACTATCCATTTCGATTGCTCCTCGGTTCAGGTTTTCGAGTAGAGGCTTAGCCTCTTATAACTCCTCTAGGCGAAGTGTTTGAGCCTTTTGGAAAAAGGCTAGCCACATTTGACTACAGATCATTAGGGGAACTAGAGCTCCTACAACGCCCAAGCAGACATAACCCGAGCGCCCCCAATCCATTGTTGCCACCACGGGTGGCAAGATACGGGAACCATCCACATCTACATTTATCATCGGCACCATAATCAGCTGCAACAAATTCCCTAGCAACACTCCAATTACGACTGACATACAGCAAATCAACGTTACATCAAGAACCATAGAGCTGTATGCCTTCAAAGAAGATAGTCCTAATGACCTCAGCACAAAGAAGGTATTGCGCAGCCTATCAACTTGCATAGCGAAAATAGTTATAATGCCAGCCACTGTAAAGGCAAAGGAAGCAACGCAGGCCAGTATTACCCAAAACTCCCAACCGCCCAATACGACAGGGTCTAATTTGCTGTTTTCCAATAACTGACTACTTTGGACTACCGACAAAACCCTGACGGGATCTCCGTCCGCAAATTGGGAATTTACATCTGCAGCCTCTGTTACCAGAGATGACCGCATCCAAAATTCATTCGGCAAGAAATGAACATCCGGAGCTGCAAGCACCCATCTTGCCTTGAAGTCGTTGATATCCACAAGAACTAGTCCTTTATCATCGATGTCAACAGTAGGAAAATAAGAGATGCCCCCCACAATTTCAATCGGGATGGTCTGGCCCATTATCGAGCCGATGAAAACGTCACCAGATGATTTGGCAGTGTCCTCGACCACAGACGGCGAAACCCACGCCCTTAGCGGAGTCCCCCTGCTGGCGGTGCTGATGCCAGCGATCTCGAAAAAACTAGATTTTTGCCACGATAGAACCCCATATTTGTTTGCATTGTCCTCACTGCTGCTGCCCACATCAAAATCTACTTCACGTCCTTCCAATGGGTAGGTAGTAACCCCCCAAATTTTCGGATCGTCAAACGTACTCAAAACAGTCCTTTCAGATCTGTCACTGTTGAAAGCCTCCAGGTTATCCAGATATAGAGTGCCTGGGTTAGAACCCCTGCGACCAGTGGATTGATCCTGCACATACAGCGAGAGCAGCGTATACGGAGGACTGCCAATGAACACAGATTCGGAGGCTAAATCCACCTCTATGCGTCTCGTTCCCGTAAAATCCAGTACCCCGAAACTATGGTTCGTAACAACACCGTTTGCGTCATTCAGTCGGACCATCAAATTCATGGTGGGCCGAACTTTGTCGGGCGTAACAGTTATTCCGAGTCCCGAAATATCAGCTGGAAGCGCTAAGGGTTGCCCGCGCATCTCTGAATCACTTAGGTTCGGCAAGGCTTGCCCGATCTCGCCTTCAAAAAAATCATCCCGGTACCATGCTGCTTGGGCATACGATATCGGATCAATCGCAAGCAGCTGGAAAGTCTCACCTAAAAAGGAGCTGATATCTGATACCGATCCTCGATAAACCGGGCTGACATGGGACACATCAAGACGCTGCGCTATGTAGCTCCCCACCTTGAACGAATTTTCTGACTGATTAACACGTCCGATCCCAATTCGAATATCCGCTCCAGCATCATAGAGGGCCCGTTCTTCCATATTGACCCTTAGCGCGTCTCCCAGGCTAAGCGAAAAAACTAGCACTGACACACTTGCCCCTAGCAACAAGAAGCCCATACGCAAACTAGCGAACCCTCTACTCATCGAAATGGTGCCCAAGTACAAGACCGTGCTCCCTGTGCTTCCAACAAGCCTAGCTAGCATAGAAAACAGCAAAGGTAATACCCGAATAAATAACAAGCCCACGACGATGCTAATACTTATAGGTAAAACATAAGCCAAGAAGGCAATTTGAGGAGTCCCTTCATCAGAAAAGCTGACTATGCTGTGCCTCCCCAGTAATTCCCACATCACTGGTATTATTATCACTAATAAACCAATGTCTAAGTTATATCGGAAAATTGTAGGGGTGGTTTCTCTGTTTTTTTGCCGAAAATTAATCCTCTGAGCCAATACTTGAGCCAGTATGCCTGTTAGCATTGCGGTAAAACCTAGACAGGCCACAGTCAAGGAGTGTACAAAGTTCTGTATCTCTAAGCCAAAGCCTACGATGGCCCTCAGCGACACCAGTTCGAACATAGGGGTGAAGTGCAGCCCCATGAGAAAAACTAGGCTAATGATTGGACCTAGAACAGTAGCAACAAGAATACATAGGCAAATTTGGCTTGCCGGAATACTGAGTAGGGCCCAGCCCTTAGCTCCTCGGTTGGTTAAGAGCCGAAACTCTTTTTCCTGCCGCTCCCAGAACATAACCCCTATTGCCATGACATAAATAAAGGCAACCACCCCCACCTGAATGCCTATAAGAACTATTGGAACACCAGCCAAGAAAAGTTTTCTTTCAATACGCACCATGAAATCCGGAACCAAAGACTCGATCCTGATATTCGTAGATAGCTTAGATAGCTCTTGCCGAATATCACTAAATATATCTCCGGCAGACAACAATGTTTCCGGAATAATGTATGAAGAATTGATTGGTAATCGCCAAGTCCTTTCAAACGTGGTACGCGGAAGCTGTTTGGGCAATACCCGAAACAACACCTCATCCGAAACGAACATAGGAATCGTTGCATACCCACTGAGATTACGTTCACCGTCGCCTAATTTATCTTTCCACATATCGGCAGCCTGATACGAGAGCTTTCCAAGGCCAATGACCCTTATTGTCACCTTATCAAGCGCATCTTCCCAATAAGGAACCAATTGCAAATTATCACCAACCTGGATATTCCACAAAAGAGCAACTTCTGAGTCCAGGAAAACTGGGATCTCCTCAATTGACAGGTCGGCTGGAGCTCCCCCATGACCAACCTCAATCTCTTTTAGGGCGTCCGGGAGTGAAACCAAAAATGCCCTGTCCCCATCAAGGTGGGGCACGCTATGTTCCCCCTCCAAGTAAAAAGTCGCACTTCGCCTATATCGCCTCACCGTTAAGGTTTCTTGCATGGAATACGGCTGGATTATTGCGGCAATATCCTCATCCGTTGCCATAAGCTCGTTATAACCCACTCGGGCACTCGGCAGTGTAGCCTCAAGCCGCTTCTCCTCTTCGCCAACCAAGGCAAGTTCATAATTGACAGAAGCATGCTCCACTAAATTCTTGTAGCCGCCTATAAAACTCACCACTGAGGTAGCCAGAATAATTCCAGTAATTACAACGGCAAACCTCATCCACTTCCTTGTAATCGATATAGCGACCGTTCGGCTAAACACTCGTGTTTATTCCTTCCAAATAATTAGTGTCTACAGCTTTTTGGGGGTTCAACTTCTTGAGTTAGTGTCTACAGCTTTTTGGGGGTTCAACTTCTTGAGTAAGAAAAAGGTTATAACAAGCCCGACTTCAATAGCTGCGATCAGGCCAAGAACCATCTGCAGGTGAGCACCACTTTCTGAAATAGCAGCGACGCCCTCAGCTTTACCACCCGGCTCAAGAAGAAGAGGGAAAAACTGTCGCGAGAAATTCCGTGCTATGAGAAAACCGCCTGCCATGCTCAACGTTATAGGCAAAACTGTCTCTAGAAAAGCCAATAGCCAAGCATCTTTTAGCGGATATCCAAGCGCATGGATCATTCTGATAAATTGTTGCCTATATCTCATAGTATTGGCTGTCACTGTAACCACTCCAAGGGTGCTCACCACTCCAATGACAATCAAACACCCTATTACGAATGCGTTCAAAATTGTTCCAACGACTGGGTCCGCTAAGACTGATCCTCCTATATTTTTCGGAGAATTGCCACCCCACCCCCCACTTATTGAAGATACTAATCCTGAGTTCATCGTAAATACCATCACGGCCAAGGTTCCCAAGACTAGTAAGGGCATCGTTGATTGAATATTAGCCCTTAGCATGGCCAAGAAAATAAATGCCCGCTGCGGGATAGCCCGCCCCAACCTCACCCTTATCAAATCTGCGAACGTGGCAATTAGTTGGGCACACAATCCACTCGCGCCCAGTAAGGTCATAGCTGGACCTACAATCAACGCAATGTTTGCTCCTATGAAGTTTCCGTCGCTTTCTGTCCCGCTATTTGCCCCATGTAGGCCCAAAGCAATTCCTGCCCCAATCATGCCGACATGCAAATAAATTGGAACCATCCCCTTGACCCCAGCATGACGATCCAGTGCATTCACAATGATTCTCATCACAAATGGGCTTACAAAAGCTACTATCCCCACAGCCACCCCCCCAACTGACCAACACACCACTAGCCCGACAATATCTGGGTCAACAATCCCGATACCAAGGCCTTCATTAAAGCGCCAGGCAAGAAATTTTGTTCCAAAATTTTGTGCACCGAATATACCCGCTCCAAGGGCTAAGGCGAATATTGAAGCAAACATCACTGCAGAAGGTGCCAACACTCTCCTCCACGACAACCCCCTATCAAGAAGTTTGCGAAAATCCCTAAACTCACTCCTCGCAAATGTGCTACCAAGGACCAAAAAATACACAACCGAAAACGATAAGAGCGCCGCAAATCCAATGTAAAGCGCAAGCCGGACAGCATCCTCCCTGGCAATTGCTGATCGACTCAAGATATCAAGGCTCGAAAACACACTGCCCCGAGGGTACCGTTGATTTAATTTACTTTCGAATTCTTGCACGCCAAGTGGGGGGGCACGACTGTCAAGCTTCTCTAGCGCATCTTTATCTATTACTCCATACCACCAATAGTTTGCAGTAATTGGAGCAAGCTTTGATCCTCCCTGGCTCAGAAAATCATTCATGCCAATGGTCAGTGGTGTAACCATGTAGGATCTCATTCCCGATCCAACTGGATATGGACTAAGCCTGTCATACCCCATCCAGTAAATATCCATCTGGTTCTCGGCTTCTATAACCGCTCGAACCACCCCAGACAACTGCCTTTCAAGATTAGTCGGATCCGGGATGACCCCCAGTTTGGAGCCGACCCCAACGCCAAGCAAGGTAGCAGATTCTCTTCCAATGGCAATGGGAATCTCCTCAGTTCCACCCCCTTGTTTGAACGGCCAAGTGCCCGCCACTATGCGAGTGTGCGCCTCAATGCCCTCAGCAAATTGTAGCAACGCCTGCGGGGATGATGGGGTAACTCGCAACTCCTCAGAATCAACAACAACGTACGCTGATTGGATATTCCCGTATACACCTATTCCCGAAATAAAGGGAGTCACCGTATCTTGGGCCGCTTCCCTTAAAACGCGATCTGCCTCGTGATACCACTCTAGCTCAAGCGGACGATTAGGCAACAAGGAGTGTATGCTCAGCGTCTCTGCAGAGCTCTGCTCCAATTCGAACTTGTGGCTAGCAGTTCTGGTCACTTCTTGAAAAATTGGAATACTAGCAAAAATAAACGAAAAGACAACTGCCCCTACTCCCAGTTGAAGCAGCGAAGCCCATCGCGTCTTTAAATAAATTTTCGTCACCCAGATACTACGCCTCATGTTAGTTGCACCCCCATCCAGACGTGCTAGGGTAAAGGCAGTAGGGGAATTCGCTCAGCATATCAAGCGTACAAGACCATCATGCCTGATGGTTATTTTGACGACACTTTGGCCCCAATAAAAGCGCCAAGCCCACCAAGCAACCCTGTGTACAAGCCCACAAATAGTGATACCCCAAGAATTTGCGCTCTGCCTGTGAGGCTTTCAAAAGAGTCCCCGAAGAACACTGCTAAAACTGCAGCCGAAGCGAATACCCCTAATCCACCCATGCACCCCCCTATACGAATTGCATTATGAGAAGTCGCCTTCACCATAGTACTACCGATGAACCCCCCAAGCAGTGGGCCAAGAGGCGCCGTGATGAAGTGCAGAATAGGAGGTATAAATGCCAAAACAGCAACGACTATACCAACGACACTCGCCTTGAGTATGCTCCTCAAAACATCGGCTCCTTCTTTGTAAGTATTCGCAACAGGGCCAGTCTCCAGTATCTCATTTTCTGTATATGAGTTGACTGATTCTCATGAGTTCACGTACCATTACTACACAATCGTACGGAGGACTCTCCTCTTTCTCGGCCCCGTGGTGTAGTCTGGTTAACACACAACACTGTCAATGTTGAGATCACCGGTTCAAATCCGGTCGGGGTCGCCAGAACCATATCCGCTATCCGCTTAGCGTATAGGCAAATTCAGCATGCCGGCTCGGTCTGCGCAACTATACGCCCACTTTTTTCATACACCAACCAACGCAACCTATCTTTCCCCAAAAACGAGCCTTGCCTTTCCGCTTCGACTGCCCAATACCTTGTAACGTTGCCCCGTGTATCAGCGGGGACGAAAGACGCAGTCCAGGAGGTCCCAGCACTATCAATCAACCCACACGGCTCCTGTGTGTGCACATAGCATATATTCCCATGATACAATCCCCCTCGTGCTTCACACGATCCTTCGCTTGCCACATCAACCACACTTCGTACTTCGTATGTCCGGGTTGCTAAATGCTCTTTGACAACCTCTATTGCGGCAGAAGGGGTATGCAGGCGATCCGTGGCTTCCTCTGGCCCTGCACAACCAGCTAGAAGCATCATCACAATTACAACGAACTGACATCCTAAAATCTTAGAGCAAACCATTTTCCAATCACTCTTTTCAAAATAATCTGTTATTATGTGCCTCCATCACTGTGTATTGTACATTGATCACTGCATCTTTAAGTTAATTGTACATTGATCACTGCATCTTTAAGTTATTAGAGCTACTGATCAATGTACACTACCAAACAGCTTGGCAACATTAGACATCATAGGAGAACCGCCATGCCATCCATAGAGAAAACCCTTGACTCTCTGGGACTGTCGCTTCCTGAACCATCTACCCCTGTAGCCAACTATGTTCCTGCAGTAACCACCGGCAGCCTGATATTTGTATCGGGGCACATCCCTAGGTACCCTGACGGATCACTAATCGTCGGGAAACTAGGAGAGGATTACACCACTTCTGAAGGCTACGACACCGCGAAACTAGTCACGTTATCCCTACTTGCCTCCATAAAAAAACAGATCGGAAGCCTCGATCGCGTAAGCAAGATAGTCCGCCTCACCTGTCTTGTAAACTGTATTCCAACTTTCATAGAGCAACCCGGAGTGGCAAATGGGGCATCTGACCTCCTTATCGCTCTGTGGGGTGCTGACGCCGGGCATTCACGCGTAGCCATCGGCACTGCCAGCCTACCTGGCGGAGTGCCTGTAGAAATAGACCTGATAGCCGAATATATGAACTAACCTAAGTTCCAGAACCTGAAGGTCCATTAGTAGTTGCCATATAAGACACCGTAGCCTCAGCGCCACCTTTTAACGGCCCACCGAATGGCACCGATAACTGCACCTAACAGAACTCCAATACCCAAGACCCCACTGGTAATTGCAACAAAGTTGCCGCTAACAGCCTCCATGCTATCGGTACTATCGAGGTAAAATATCAGCCCCGCGAGCAAAAAAAAGCGGGCTCCACGCCCAACAAACGAAATTGCTATAAATGGTCTCACGTCAAATTTCAACACACCAGCCGTTATAGCGAATACCTTGTAGGGAATTGGCGTGAAGGCTGCAATCAGCACAACCAACACCCCATAACGGGCAAAGAGAGCTTCTACCCGCTGGGATCTCTTAGCCGAAACTATCTTCAGCAACACAGGCCGTCCAAACCACCTTCCAAGGAACCATCCAATCACGGCACCAGCCACCGATGCCATTGTTGCAATCAACGCCAACCAAAACACGGCTTGTGGCCTTACTGCAGCTATCCCCAAAATAAGAGGGTCCGAAGGAATGGGGTTAAAAATCGATTCCGTGAAGGAGTTTACTGCTAAAGCTACAACAGCCCATGGGCTATCAGCAAAGCCAATAATCCAGTCTTTTAGTTCGTGGAGTATGTCTAACATTTCCAATAGTCTCTGAGTCGTCATTCCTTAACGGGCTATGCCACCAGACAACCTCAATAGTAGCGATCCCTACAGCCTAACTCCATAAGTATACACATATATGTAGCCCCGAGATCACGGATTTTAAGCAACAGCGCCATTATCTCTTCCCCTTCTAAAATATCATCCCCCACACCTACCCCTAGTCATGGTTTACAACCGTGATATAATCCCATTTGGTGGCAGAATGGCGTGTTCAGCACCCGATTTGCAGGTGTGTTTCGTAATACCCTTGCTTGTTGGATAGTAAAATAACCGTCCTCAGTATCGGTGACCGGGCCCTTGCCAACTAATTGCAGAAAGGAGATCACTGATGGATTACGAGGATAGGACATTATCATGCGTTGATTGCGGACAGCCCTTCATCTTCAGCGCGGACGACCAATCTTTCCATGCCGAAAAAGGCTTCACTAATGAACCCAAACGCTGCCCTAATTGCAGGCAGTCACGGAGAGCAGAGCGCGGTGGTGGAGTCGGGCAAGGACCACGTGAAATGCACCCGGCAGTCTGCGCAGAGTGCGGCAAAGAAACTACTGTACCCTTTTTGCCTCGCGGCGATCGTCCAGTGTACTGTAGCGATTGCTTCAGCACACGAAGACCTAGCCCAGGAACAAGCTGGTAAGTATTCAGTAATAGAGCCGAGAAAGAGTGCTGCATTTTTGAAAATGCAGCACTCTTTCCTTTAATAATCGATAGAATTTGAATATGTACACACCTTCCGCAATTTTGCCATCATTAAACCCAAAATACGACATTCGTTCGTACATTGGCATATTTATCCGGTATTAGCAGTATTTATAAGACAAACCTGCCGTCATAGTCTGCAAAAACAGCATTGACAGAACTATCCCCTCTATATAACATCTGCAACAATCCCGCTAGTTAGTGCGGAAAACAATCCTAGCGATGCCCACACAATCATAAGGAGCTATACAATGGATTTCTCGATTCCATACACAGACGAGCAGCAGGCGTTTAGGGTACAGGTCCAAGCTTGGGTTCAAGCCACCGTTCCTGACAATATGCGCGAGCCTATTGACCCACAGGACTTTAGCAAAGAACAGTACCTCTTCTGGAGAGAAAAGCACCAAGAACTGGCAGCACTGGGTTGGCTCTACCCAACATACCCAACCGAATACGGCGGCGGTGGGCTCACTGCTGACCACGAAACAATCCTACAGGAAGAATTCCACAAGGGTGGCGTTCCACGATCACCAAACAGTGACATAGTGCTGGCCACTCTCCTCGTGTGGGGAACAGAAGAGCAGAAAGACAAGTTCTTACGACCAATGCTTACTGGCGAATACAACTCCTGGCAGAAATTCACCGAGCCTCAGTCAGGTGCTGACCTTGCCAACTACCAGAGCACTGCCGTCAGGGACGGTGACGACTGGATTCTCAATGGCCAAAACGTGTTCGTAAGTGGCCGCCCAAATACCGAATGGGGGCTAGGTGGACCTACCTACATGTGGGGGCCAATGCTCACTGACCTAGATGCTCCGCGACACAGAAATTTGGGATTCTTCATGATCCCTACGGCTGCTGAAGGCGTCACCATGCGCGAACAGCGCCTCATCAACGGCTGGGATCAGCACTTCATCTTTCTTGACAATGTACGTGTCCCTGGAGACCACCTCATCGGTGGCGACCATCAAGGATGGCAGGTTGCTCAGACTACCTTAGAGGGGGAGCATGGCGGCCGTGGGCAGGCGTTCCCCCGAGATGAGGCAATGGATAATATGCTCAAGTACGTTCAAGTTGAGTCGCGAAAAGGTGCCGAGCGCGCAAATGACGAGGTCGTCCGACAGATCACCGTTGATTCCTACATTGATTTCGCCGTAAACAACCTTTTGCTACAGCGAACCTACTGGATGTACACATCGCGGCAGGCAATCATAACTGAAGGCATCATCGCCAACGTATACCGCAGGGAAAACGCATGGCGACAATCGGCGCGCATACGCGAAGTCATGGGGCTCCATGGCATGCTTGGCGTTGAGGATCCTGGTGCTCTTTTCGGGGGCCAGCCTGAAGTTTACCAAAGAGCAGCGTTTGCTCAGGGTCATGCAGGTGGAAGCCTGAATATTGCGCGAGTAACTGCAGCACGGCGCATCGGTATCAGTCGAACCCAAGAACGCCCCGCGCCGACTCCTGCAACGGCAACCCAACACGGCAGCTAATCGTTACATGCTAATCTAACTAAGAGGAGAAGCCCTATCAAGACGACCTCCTCTTAGTTAGATACAATACGAATCATTGTTAGATACAATACGAATCATTATGAATCAAACATAATCCGTGCTACTCGTTTTTGTGATATGCAGGGTCCCCCAAATAACTAAACAGAGTTCTAGACTGCGTCGTATACAGATACAAGCCATATTTCATGTCTACTGACACCCCACCATGCACATAATGTGCATTCCCTGTTCCACGAGTAAATCCTTCACTTGCCACTATTTTCGCTACAGAGACGGCCTCTGCTACATCGCATTCTGGTGCACCATTATCAATCGCAGAGAGAGCCTCATAGGTCGTCCATCGAACTGCCTCAGTGTCATTAACAATTGTTATCAGTTCAAAACACTCGCCATTCAATACACATCAAGGGCGAAGCCCCGCCCATTAGGTGTGTCTTTATGGTCAAGAATCGCCTTCTCCAAATTATCTTCTAGCTCGCTATCTATTACCAACAAGGCCTCATCACTACCGCCTCTCACTACAACGATATCCTCATTGCTTAACTGGTCAACGACTATGCCAAAATCCCCGCCGCCTGTCCACACGGGTGGCACTGCGAGTCTAAATGCCTGCTCATACCCTAACACCCGAACCGACACTAATCTCCTAAGTTCGTCTATAGCCTCTTGCGTTACTTCCATATTGATCCTATCAAAGCCAACCAAAATTGCTAAACCATCGAGTTTGTACCCCATGCTACCATATAATAGAACTCGCGTTGATCTGTTGAATTTTGGGAACTCGAATATGCCCTCGCCCCCCAGAGCATCCTGTGCTCCGGCGTTATCCAAATTGTCCCATAGGGCACCTTCACAGTTCTGGGCGAGCCCAAGCCGCGTGCACTATTTGATCCAAGCTTATAAAAAGAAAGGAAATTACTTTTGATTCGAAGTTGGAACGGAAATAAACCTGTCTTACAGCAGAATGCTTATGTCAATGAAATGGCCTATGTATCTGGTAGGGTAGAGCTAGGGGAACGGGCTACCGTTTGGCCTGCTGCAGTAATCCGCGCAGAAGGACCTAAGGGGTCTGTAATTATCGACCACGACTCTCACGTACAAGATGGATCTGTTATCCACAGCGAACAGCCATTACATATCAGTCACCATGTCAACATTGGGCACGCTGTCGTCATCCATGCCAAGCGAATCGGCCACCACTGTCTCATCGGAAATAATGCTACGTTGTTGGAGGGAGTCGAGCTGGGTGACTATTGCTTAATAGCTTCAAACGCCGTAGTACTTGAAGGCACAATCGTGCCATCCGAATCATTTGTCGTTGGGGTCCCTGCAACCATTAAGCCTCTGCGTCCTTCCCAAAGAGAACTGCTAGAAATCGTCGCCGAAGGCATTTTCGAGAATGTGTCAGGATATGAAGACGGGCAGCCTAACAGCTGACAACTAGTCCATAGTTCATCCCCTGCCTAGCCCCGTTTAGTAGGAACCCTCAGGATAAATACTGTTCCCCAAGCTAAAAGTATAATCGTACCAAGCCTTGCAACACTTGCTGCATTGATGGAGCCTAGCTGAATTTCTCTCGGTATACCCGGCAACTGGGGACTCACAAACACGGCAAACATGGCAAACATGCCAAAGGCCCACATAAGGGAAAGAGATATTATCTTGGCCTTTAATGGCATCCCCTTTCCTTCCCTGTACTCACGGATCGATTTTCCAAACCATTTGTTCTTCGTGACGAAATCGTAGAATTTCTGTGACGATCTAAAGAAGCACGCAGCTGAGATCAACACGAATACTGTCCCAGGTAAGCCGGGCACTATATAGCCAGCAATGCCAATAGCGAGGAAAATAATCCCACCCACGAGCAGCAAGGCTTTAATAACGGGGTTCCGGTTGATCTGTGCTTCGTGTTTGTAGTCGTCCGCCATGCCATTCCTTTATACATACACTACAATGACCACCAAGGGTCTCAACCATAATGTACCGCGACATTCTAGCATTCTGCCATCACCCTTTTCAAATGTACTAAGCCTTAACTAGTCAGCGCATTACCCCAAAGCGTCTCTGATCAAGTGCTCCATTTATGCTATCCTAGATGAAATGCAATACTAAGAAATTATTTCTAATGGAACTCCGATGTTAGTATCAAATAAATGGAAACCACTGTTGTGGATACTTTTCGTCGCCACTGTGCTCGGTGCCAATTGGGCAATGTCCCGGTTTGACATCGTTCCAATTGGCTTCGGTATACATGCCCCCGCTGGGGTATATTTTGCAGGGATTGCCTTCACACTGAGAGACTTGCTCCACAACCAACCCGGCTCTTCACGGCCCTGGATAATTTCAGCAATAATAGTCGGGGCCCTTCTCTCAGCAGTCGTGGCCGATGCTCAACGATTAGCCCTCGCTTCTGCTACTGCCTTCTTCCTCTCTGAAATTACTGACTGGGCTGTATACAGCCCCTTACGGCGCAAGGGCTGGATCATGGCAGTAGCAGCCAGTAATGGCATGGGGCTTCTGGTGGATTCAATAATCTTTCTCTCTCTAGCTTATGGCTCTCTAGCTTTTCTTGAAGGGCAAATTCTCGGCAAGGCTTACATGACACTACTCGCCATAGGAATTCTCGCGATCATCCGAGCCGGTCAAAAGGCGAAGTCCTCATTTTAAGTGTTTCTGGCCCCAGAAATATCTGGGGCCGCTCTGATCTGTTCCTTGCAGCGCAAACTGCAGATACCTTTACCGGTTGCTTGGTCAGCCGTGAAGAATACGGGCACACTTGGCCATAAGCCCCGTCCAGTTACCTAATCTTGCCCAGCACCCCGTCTCATTGACTGGCTGTATGGGGCCTTTGCGGAGGAACGTCATGCCGTTAGACCATCAGGCACAAACTGCGTTAGACCAAATAGCGCAAATGAATCTACCGCCCGTCCATACACTATCTCCAGCCCAAGCAAGGGCGGCTGCCCGGGTGCCCCCTCAAGAACTAGGGCCAGACGTAGCAGCAGTGAAGGACTACTTAGTATCAGGGCATCAAGGGATGGTGACTGCCAGGGTTTACGCTCCTGCTGGAAGCGGGCCCTTCCCAGTCCTGATATGGTTTCATGGAGGAGGATGGGTCCAGGGAGATTTGGAAGGCACCGATGCCACTGCTCGCGAGCTGACCTCCCTTTCTGACTGCCTGGTGGTCTCTGTCGACTACCGCCTAGCTCCGGAAACAAAATTTCCTGGTCCAGTGGAGGATTGCTACGCTGCCACACGATGGGTTATCCAAAACGCCGAGCTGTTAAACGCCAATCCCTATAAAGTTGCGGTCGGGGGCTACAGTGCAGGCGGCAATCTCGCAGCGGCTGTGAGTATCATGGCACGAGACCGCTGTGAAATATCGCTAGTGTTTCAGTTACTGGTTTGCCCAGTCCTTGATAGGGATTTTGCCAGAGACTCCTACCTGAGAAATGGAGACAGCTATGGGCTAACTCGCGATGTAATGGTCTGGTATTGGAACCATTACCTGAGGAACGATTCAGATGCCTGCGACCCCTATGCAGCACCTTTACAGGCGGCGGATTTGAGCCACTTACCACCTGCTCTCGTAATTAGTGCCGAATATGATCCTCTCTGCGATGAGGCATTGGAATATACCGAATTGCTCCAAGCAGCAGAAGTCCCTGCAACTCATATCCGGTATGCCGGTGTGACACATGGTTTTTTTGGAATGGCAAATGTGATAGATAAAGGAAAGCAAGCGCTAGTGGCGGCTGCTGCATCGCTCCGGGTAGCGTTTGCTTAGATAATACTAGGCTATATCGCCGAAGTCTCAGCGGGTGGGGTCCCTGCCTACAAGAACTAGAGCGTATACCCTATCCGCCTCTTGCGGTCTCACAGATGCACGAGGGCTTTTCTGGCAGGGACATACGCTGCCTCATCAAAGACATTGGCACACCTCAAATACTGAATCCACTGGGCTTATTTTAGAGGCTAAACAGCCGCCTCTCGGCATCGTAGCCTACATCATTCACCTATAATACTGCAGTTATTGGGCCCTAGCTGTTCCTTTGTATCGGCACCTGCTACTTGGCGTTGATATACAAGGCCGTAGCCCGGCACTGTGATCGGCGCAAAAATGGCACCCCGTTAGAATACGATGACGCAACGCCCTCGAGTTCCCCGTGCCTCAAGTCGGCGATGGGCCTCACTCGCTTGGTCAGCTTCGTATGTTCCTGCGACACGTAACGTCACAATCCCTGCCTCTGCAAATTGCCGCAGCTGATCAAGCAAATCGCTTCGGTGGTTATAATTTCCAACCATTGTTCGGTGAAACGTGATATCACGTTCGCCCGTTCCCCCCCAGCCTCGTACTGCCGCAAATGCCCCCCCGTCGCACACGGCAGCCACAGCCAATTCAGAAAGGACGGCACCATCTGCGAGGCCATCAACCCCTTCAGGCGCCACTTTCCGAACCTGCTCCGAGAAGTCATCCCCCCTTGGAATTATAACGTCAGCGCCAAGGGCTCTCACTAGCGACTCATCGTCGGAGGATGCATCGGCAATTACTCTCAGGCCTTCCTGCTTCGCTATCTGGGTTACATAACCCCCATAGGCACCCGCTGCCCCTGTCACTGCAAGTGTTTGTCCAGAACGAAGTCCCAACTGATCAAGGGATAGTCTCGCTGTCAATCCGTTCATCGGAAGCGTAGCTACTTCTGGATGAGAAAAGCCCTCAGGGGCTCTCGCCACCGAATCGGCTCCCAGTACAATACTTTCCCGGTACGCTCCATGGCTTCCACGGGGTACGACCATAGCCATGACGGACATCCCAATAGTGAGATCCGTCTCAGTTTCAGGCCCAATCTCGTCTATCACCCCCGCTGCATCCATGCCAGGTACATATGGAGGGGCAAGCTGCCGAAGCGCTTCGGCTCTGGCTCCACTCCTAATTGACAGATCCGTTGGGTTGACTGCCACTGCATAAACGCGGATCCTGATTTCACCTGGACCAGCATGAACCTCCGGCAAATCTACCACCTGCAGCACTTCCGGTGCCCCGAATTCCACTACTCCTACTCCTCGCATCCGCTTGTACTCCTTCTCTGCCTTTATTGGCGGCAAGCATACCATCGGCCTGCAGTTTAGGTAAGCCCAGCGTTCGTATAGGGATCAGCTAGCGTGTGGTTAGTAAGGCAAGTGATTTGGGGGGTGCCAGGGATAGTCAAACAGAGAGGAGTCTTCTCTGTTTAGTCTATTTGGGCAAGGAATATTATTTTTCCATTAAGTGAGTGGTGGGCGATGAGGGATTCGAACCCCCGACCCCTTGCGTGTAAAGCAAGTGCTCTAACCAGCTGAGCTAATCGCCCTTGTGCTTCCCGTTTTGTATCCGGTTTTTGTTCGTCGGCAAATGGTGCGCTTGGCGGGACTCGAACCCACGACCTCAGATTCCGCAAACCTGCGCTCTATCCAGCTGAGCTACAAGCGCATAGACAACGCCAGTTAGTACATCGATGGTGCCGAGGGTGGGATTCGAACCCACACACCCGCAAGGGGCACTACGCCCTGAACGTAGCGCGTCTTCCGTTCCGCCACCTCGGCAAAGTAGAGGTACTCTGGTGGGCGGTACTGGATTTGAACCAGTGACCTCTCGCGTGTGAGGCGAGCGCTCTAACCACTGAGCTAACCACCCGGCGAGGGTATTCCTTAGCCCGTATACACGCCTTGGCCAGCGTGCCTCAAGAAAGGAAATTCCTGGTGGCAACGGTAGGGTTCGAACCTACGACCTAGCGCTTATGAAGCGCCCGCTCTGCCGCTGAGCTACGTTGCCACATCTGTCCCTCAAGGTCAAATGATAAACGAGGGCCACCGGCTCGTCAAACCAAAGCTTCGCCGCCGTTCACCGTCACAAATATGCGCCAATAAATTGAGGGTATCCGTTCAAGAATTCATGGCCTGCGATAATCCCCCTTCCCTCCATCTGCATTCTAGTTAATACGAGGGTGCCATCACTCGTTTTTATACTAGGAAAAACTCTGCCAGAAACATAGTAGCGCGTAATTTCACCTGGTATCTGGGGTGATTCTCTTGGGTCAACGTTCGTTCCTACCATCACCTCAAGAATTTTTAGAATATTTCCATCCCACACTACATAACTCGAAGGCCAAGGGTCAAAGGCACGGATCTGGTTCATAATGGCTACTGTAGGCTTGTTCCAGTCAATACGGCCATCCTTTTTACTAATGCGTTTCGTGTATGTAGCCTTCCCCTCCTCTTGTTTTTTACTAAGCACTTCGCCATTAACCCAGCCAGGAAGAATATCAAGAAGCAGTCGAGCCCCTACTCCAAACAGCCTCTTTTCGAGATTCGCCCCTGATTCGGTTGCTCCAATGCCCACTTCTCTCTGGGCAACTATCGGTCCAGTGTCCAATCCCTCATCAAGCTCCATCACCGTTACGCCCGTAGCCCCAACGCCTTCCAGTAGCGCAGTCACAACTGGTGAGGGGCCTCGATAAGCTGGAAGTATGGATGGATGGATATTGAGAACTCCGTGCTCCGGAATATTGAGGAGTTCAGTGGGAAGCACTCGTCCGTACGAGGCCACTATGATTACCGGGGCCTCGGTCGCTCGAACGTCCTCAATCGCCTTCCCATCTTTCCATGAATCTGGCGTGATAAGTTGTGCATCCACAGAACGAGCATACTTACTTACAGGAGTTGCTATGTAGGACCTCCCTCTCCCTGCTTTTCGGTCAGGCCTACTCACAATTAGTTTAACCAAGAGGCCGCCGGTCCGAAGTTCATGAAGAACGCCAACTGCTGCTTCTGAACTGCCAATGAAAACTGCATCCATAACTAAATCCTCATTTCGACGCCAAAAGTCGCATTAAAGTGCTTTGCTTTTCCTTGCGAGCAAATCCATCTCCTTGGTACCTTAGCAAGGTCACCAAAAATCTACTAAATTGTGAGACAGTCTCCTGTTTCGCTGATGGAGCACCTCAGCTACATGGCAATCCAAACCGACCCACGAGAACTCTGGCAGTCTACGTTAGCTTCTCTAGAGGCGGAGGTTACTCGCCCAGTTTTTGACACCTTCCTTAGAGGAACCTCCGGCTATTGGGCTTCAGACGACCACTTAGTGGTGACTACCCCTAATCCGTTCGTTGTAGATTTTTTGGAGCAACGAATGTATTCAACCATTAAGAGGGCGCTTGAGCTAGTTTCCTCATTTGCGCTTGATGTATCCTTCGCAGTAGACTCTGCTGCTGAGCGAGGTGCCTTGTCACCTAAAGGCTCCCGGGTATCCTCTGCTCCAAGGCCTGTTTCTTCCAGAATTGCTGGGCCCCAACCATTAGTGGAACGCTACACATTCGACACATTCGTTGTCGGCAAATCCAATCAGTTAGCCCATGCTGCTTCACTGGCTGTGTCCGAAAAGCCCGGGATTAGCTACAACCCATTGTTTTTGTACTCTTCAGTCGGGCTCGGAAAATCCCACCTGCTACACGCCATCGGCCAGCGCTTGACACGGCAAAATCTTTCCGTACTGTACGTCACGGCAGAACAGTTCACTAACGAATTCATAAAAGCCATTCGTGAAGGGAAAACAGAGCTGTTCCGTGACAAATACCGAAATGCTGATGCCCTTCTACTAGATGATATCCAGTTTATTAGTGGAAAAGAGCAAACTCAGGAAGGGTTTTTCCATACTTTCAACGAATTACACAACGCCAATTGCCAAATAGTCCTGACCTCCGATCGCCCCCCCAAAGCATTATCTTTACTGGAGCAACGGCTTACCTCTCGGTTTGAATGGGGACTGACAGCTGATATTCAACCACCTGACATAGAGACGCGCATAGCTATTCTTCAAAACAAAGCTGATGCCCAGAATATCACTATTGACACTGAAGCGATTGAGTATATTGCCTTAAATGTCACTGCAAATATCCGCGAACTTGAAGGCACGCTCAATCGCGTTATGGTATATGCCTCAATATATTCTGCTTCAGTATCCTTGGAGCTTACAAGGGAAGCCTTGCCCTCGATCCTTCAATCTCCTCAACGACCAGACCCCGAACAAGTCTTAAGGGCCGTTGCCTCTCATTACAGTGTGCCCGTAGAAGCATTAATCAGTAAAAGAAGAGACCAGGCTGTCGTTTTGGCTCGTCAGGTCACAATGTACATTCTTAAGGAAAGCGCTTCCATCTCCATCACCGATATTGGTCGGCTCTTAGGCGGACGTGCTCGAAGTTCTGTCTTACACGGACATGAGAAGATTTCTCGGTCTCTCGCTACCGACTCTCAGCTTTCAGCCAATGTGCGGATTATCAAAGAGGGCCTTCGCACGTTATCTGTTTAGTCTATTCGCACCTAATGGCTATGCGCGTATACCCAACACCTTTGACCTCATAATCCCGCTAGGCACCGGTACACTTGGATTTTACTGGTCACCGTACTCTAGCATAGCCGCCTTCGCGTATACTGCGCGTGGACTCGCCAAACGTCTATCACCTTTCTGGAAAGGATTTACTTATGGTTTTCGCTACGACAGCCCTTGAAGATAAAGTCGTTATTGTAACCGGTGGCGGTACCGGCCTTGGCCGTGGGATGGTATCGGAAATGGCCAAGCTCGGAGCACGAATGAGGATATAGCCTCTGTCTAAATACAGTACACAGGCAACATAACCTATCATATAGCAGTAGTTATGAGGCCTGCCTGTTCATAATTACTACCAATGCGCTCAGAGTAATGTACGCGCTCTACCACTTATATACATTAAAACAAGAATGGTTCAGCTATTTTACAGAACTACTCCAAGGCTAAGAAGTGGTTATATACTATATATACGCAGTTATTATTGTTACTGCTGTTAAATTAACTTAAACTACTATATATACTTTAATATATTAATTAACAAAGGAATAACAGGTGTCTTCATGATTGATCTTGTACACATAACTGTAATCAGCGGGCACGGAGGTTCTGGTGCCGTTAGTTTTCGTCGAGAAAAGTATGTACCCCGGGGTGGTCCTGACGGCGGTGATGGCGGAAACGGGGGCGATATTTTTATCCGAGGGGCTCGACGCCACGATACGCTAATGCATATAAGAAACGAAGCAGTTTTCCAAGCTGAAGTGGGGGGCGATGGCGGCGCAAGGAAGAGAACTGGGAAAACTGCAAAACCTACTATTATTGAAGTTCCTATAGGTACACGAATATGGATCCAAGGAAATACGGAAACGCTCTTGGGTGACGTAATGCATGACGGTGAGGAGATTTGTATTGCTAAGGGCGGAGCAGGTGGTTTAGGAAATTCTCAGTTTGCTACATCGACTCAGCAAGTTCCACTGATTGCTGAAGCAGGCGGGCTTGAGGATAATATATACCTGAGGCTTGAACTTAAGCTTCTGGCGGATGTAGCTTTTATTGGTAAGCCAAGTTGTGGCAAATCGACGCTGATATCGCAATTATCAGGGGCTCGCCCGAAGATAGCAGAATACCCATTCACGACATTAGAGCCGGTGCTAGGCGTGGTTTCCACAGGAAGCGGCCGGTTTGTCGCAGTAGAGATTCCAGGACTTATAGAAGGGGCGCATCGAGGGGCTGGATTGGGCCAGGAGTTTCTTAGACATGCCTCTCGATGTGGAGTGCTGATTCATTTGATTGATGGGGCAGACAGAGATGTCTTCCATGATTTTGAGATGGTTCGACAGGAGGTAGTGGAGTTCGGACAGGGCCTAGAGGAGAAGCCTTGGGTGATAGCAGTTAACAAGATTGACATCGAAGAGGCTAAAGAGATGGCACAGTTGCTGCGGGACGACCTTGAAGGATTAGGTCCGGAAGTGCATCTCATATCAGGGCTAACAGGAGAAGGGTTAGAAGGCTTAGTAGAGCGGGTTGGAGAAATCATAGAAGAATTAAAGAGAGCCCCAGATTTATCAGTGCAGCCACTACTTCAAATGGAGACAGCTGATGATGGTGGCATTGTGAGTGTAACGAAAGATGATGAAGAGAATGTTTTCGAAGTTGTTTCCTATCAAGCAGATAGGCTTGTGCGCGGGTCTCAACTGGGGTCCTGGGCTGGCCAGCTACAACTATGGGCAGCTTTCAGGGAGTTGGGCGTAGTTGCTGCACTTGCCCAAGCGGGGGCGGGCAGAGGAGATACTGTACGGATAGGGAACGCTGAATTTGAGTGGGTTTAAGAATAATGGAAGCACTTGGTATTTATGGGGGAACATTTGACCCAGTCCACGCAGGGCATATTGAGATAGCAGAGAGGGCATATGCCCAACACCAGCTTAATAAAGTTTTATTAATACCTGCTAACAACCCATGGTTAAAATCTGGATTCGCTATATCAGCTTTTGTGCACCGCTATAGGATGTTAGAGATCGCGACGACGGGCAGACCAGGATTAGAAGTCTCTGATATAGAAGGAAGACGATCAGGGCCGACTTATACCATTGATACAGTGCGTCAATTGCAGCAAGATTACCCCGACGCCGAGCTTGTGCTGATTCTCGGAGAAGATGCTGTTGAGACATTGCCTCGCTGGCATCAAGCTGATGAGTTATTGAAGCTGTGCCCTGTGCTGGTATACCCACGAAGTCCTGCGATTACTCAGAATGCAGCAGAAATAATTAGTAGACTTGGGGGACATATGACGTGGCTGGCTGGGCCAGAGTTTGATATTAGCGCAACAGAACTTCGTGGCCTAATAGTCGCTGGCGTGGACCCCCTTGAGCGGCTGCCCAAAGGTGTTTACTCTTATCTACAGATCGAGAATCTGTATCTGTGATGGTCAATTGCCAAGAAAGGACCGTGTTGAATATGGCAGGCGCAAGTGCAGAAATATTGAGGTTGGCTAAAGAAATTGGAGCGTTGAGCTTTGGAGAGTTTACATTGTCTTCTGGAGAAAAGAGCACATATTATTTTGATGGGCGATTATTGAGCCTGAGCACCAGCGGAGCGGTACTATTAGGGCAGAGCATATGGGCCAAGATGCAGGAGATTGGGGCATCAGTTGTCGCAGGGCCTACTATAGGCGCTGATCCCTTGATTGGTGCAGCTCTTGCTATAGCGGGGCTACAAGGCGGAATAGCTAGCGGGCTGCTAGTCAGACCAGAAGAAAAACACCATGGAACGGGTAAGCAAATTGAAGGAGTGATAAAACAAGGAGAAACAGCATTAGTTGTTGACGATGTTTGCACCAAAGGGGGTTCTTTGTTGCGGGCCATCAAGGCACTAGAAGAGGCCCAGTTGCCCATAGCAGGTGTACTGGTAGTGCTTGATAGGGCTGAAGGTGGTAGCGACGCAATTCTACAGCATGGCTATCAGTTTGATACTATCTTGAAAGCAACGATTAAAGGGGATGTCGTCATAGCATAAAAGTGGCTTTCTAGCTGTTTCGTGAAGCCACCTCCATTGACGCGCGTCCGCGGACATAAGGCTGTCCATCCATAGGCTCTATGTAAACATCGAGTTCAACGGTGTTGTTGGCTTCATCCTTATCAGTAATTACTGCGTATGCCCGTATAGACTCTCCTTGGGGGACTACTTGCCTGAATATAGCGTCTAGAAGTTTGAATTTTGCACCGGTTCCCCAGTCGGTAAGAACCTTTGTTATCAGGGCCATGCTCATAACGCCAGGAATTATAGGTCCCGCTAAGCCTTCTTTTTTTGCTTGTTCATCACTGTTGAATCGAGATGGAGTAGCCGGGGAATTATTGGATCGTGGGTATGAAGCAAAAAATGCGCTTACCTGATCCATGGATACGCTAGTGATTAATTCTGGGACTTCATCTCCAATATCGATGTCTTCTATATATATGTGATCGTTCACCACTTTTGGCCTCCTAAGGGGAAAGATTTACCTACGGACAAAGGACTCGCGTGCAATGGCTACCAGTGCACCATCTTGGTTAAAAAGTTCGGTTTTCCACACGATAAAAACCATAGTTCCGCTGCGTCCGGTTTTGGCATACACTTCTTCGAGTGAAGAGGTGGTGCTGATTGCATCTTCAGGGTAGACTGGTAGATATGTTTCAATAGCCTGCCCTGAGTGAAAACTTAAAGAGCCAAAATTCACTTTGGGGTCTGGGCGGCCGGAAGATAGAATGAGGGCATTGATGTAGCTTGGGGGGGCCATAAGCGATTTATAGCCGGCCTGTACTGCTGCCTGATCGCTTAGAAATAGCGGATTCGTTTCTCCGATCGCTGCTGCATAAGCGAGTATCTTCTCGCGGTTGACGATTATTGTCTCCCCGGGCACTTCTTTACCGAGTACACTGCGATCGTAGTCAATAGTAGGTTCGGTAGCCATAACGGTCTCCCTTCTTAGGTGGATACTGGTTTGAATTGTTTTGCTATGAGTTGTTCAACTAATACTTGTTCGTTGATAATTGGACTACTAAAAGACGTTAGGCACTTTGCGATACCACTCACGAAATGAGCATCACTGCCACCTGTTCCGACAAAACCATACTGCTCCATAAAGTCGGCGGCCTTTTCATTTTCCCCTTCGCGGGCGCTTCCATTGAGTGCCTCCACGATCGATATATTGGATAGATCAAGCCCTCTATCAATATAGTTGACGAGGCCGACACCATGGCGCCCTGGGTGAGCAGGGATAGCGACTGCTC
>Ga0114999_10000945_pt1 | contig 41831 bp, 37 predicted proteins | sample ArcticOcean_MG_C_3_FD_89820 | JGI IMG/M metagenome (GOLD analysis project Ga0114999, IMG submission 89820) | Marine microbial communities from western Arctic Ocean - ArcticOcean_MG_CB8_126 | ecosystem: Environmental > Aquatic > Marine > Oceanic | place: Arctic Ocean: Canada Basin | collected...
AGAGTCGTAAAGGAATTAAAGCTCTGCCCCCGCTTTGCAACGCAACTTCAAGTTTTTTAATTTCCTTTTTATGGAGGATTAATTTGCGTGGACGATAGGGAATATGGTTATTGAGGTTACCGTATAGATATTCCTCAATATGAGCGTGGTGTAGGAAGATCTCCCCCTTTTCAATGCGGATGAACGCGTCGCTGATTTGCGCCCGACCGCTGCGTATAGACTTAACTTCAGTTCCGGTTAATACAATACCAGCTTCCAAGGAATCCTCGACAAAGAAGTCCCGACGAACCTTAGCGTTACGAATTTCCCGAAAACGTTCTGAATCTATTTTTTTTGCAGCCATGGCTCATCCTGAACAAAAGTCAGCGCCTACTATTGCCACTTCCCCTAATGAATGAGGGCGGAAAGGCTGTAGAACCTCGATGGCCAGCAGGAATCAGTCTTCCTTATCCGGTTCAAACAGTTCGTAAGTAATTTTCCCTTCAATAATCTCTCTCAGTGCAATATCTTCAGGACTTAAACGCTCCAGAGATTCCACCAGTGGCTTGTTGCCATATTTAAGCTGTTTTACACGGCGGGATACCACGTTAATAAGAATATTCGGGTCAGGAATAATTTTTTGGGCTGCTTCTATGTAGTCGTCTCTCAAAGTTAAATCTCTCCGTTCAAAGTAGTTAAAGGTGTGCGTATTAAGACTGAGAACTGGCGAAAATGGTTAATTTTCGTTAATATTGCAACAGGATTCTTAAAATACTATAAAAAGCTGAAAGCACTGAAAACGATTAATTATGATAATAGACATTAAAGGACGAGCGTGGTGTCCCCTTTACCCTTAGTTGGGATTGGCTGGGGTTGGGGTTTAAGATGTCGGGCTGCGCCCATGGGACAGGGGTTCAGGGTTCAGGGTGGAAGATGTCGGGCTACGCCCTCGGTACAGGGTTCAGCGGTTATGTGGATTTCAAATTAAAGGCTTCGTCTTCGTTTGCTATATATATAATGAAAGTGGGTGGAACGCGGTGCCTGTCCGACATAGCCTTGGCGACGGCTGATCCCTACCGCGTTAGAGTTCGTCGTAATTAAAGCAGCGTGCTAGGGACAGCCCGCTCCACCTTAGGTTGAAAGATATTAGTATTAAATAATACTTCTACATTATTATCTCTCTATTACAGGGACGGGGAGGATGACCCGTCTTCGCCAGTAGGCTACGCCGTGGCAAGCGAAGACGAAGATAAAAATTAAATATGCTATGAATCAGGCAAAGACCGCTCTGGAGGAAAACAGACCCGATATAATTTTTTACCCGCATGTAAAAGATTGGAATACGACGCACATCGGAACACATTACCTGGTTGTCGACGGGTTGAAAAGTATGGGACCGGAATTCTCTACCTACTGCGTTGAACGCACTTTTCTATTTTTTATCGCGTAATATTTTATATTCGACCGAATCTCTCAGCGCTTCCCAGCTCGCCTCGATAATATTATCGCTGGCACCCACCGTTCCCCAGATTTCTTTTGCATCGCTTGACTCGATTTGCACGCGAATACGCGCGTCCGTTCCGTCGGCACTGTCAAGAATTCGCACTTTGAAATCACTTAAACTCACATCCTTTATTCCCGGAAAGTCTTTTTCTAAAGCTTGCCGCAAAGCCCGGTCGAGCGCACCCACCGGACCATGGGATTCCGCCACTACATGGTGTATTTCATCTTTGACTTTAATTTTAACCGTAGCTTCTGAAATTAATTTATTTTCCGTTTCATCACGTTCGACAATAACGCGATAACTTATCAATTCAAAGGGATGTTTAATCTTTTTTAACCAGCGCTGGAGCAGCATTTTAAAAGAGGCGTCTGCCGCTTCATATTCATAACCGCGATATTCTAATTTTTTTAATTCGTTGAGAAAACTTTTCAAATCGGTCGATTTCGCATCCAATTCGACCCCCATTTCCTGAGCTTTCATCATGATGCTGCTGCGACCCGATAAATCGGAAACGAGCACGCGTTGTCGATTACCAACCAGAGCGGGTTCAATATGCTCGTAACTCCGTGAATCCTTGGAAGCGGCATTGGCGTGAATGCCGCCCTTATGAGCAAAGGAGCTGGCCCCTACATAGGGCGCTTTAGTATCGGGCCTGAAATTAGCAAGATCATCAACAAAAAGAGAAATATCGCGCAATTTCTTCAGCTTCTTACCGCAATTCAAAGGAAAATCCATCTTCAGGCTAAGATTAGGGATAATTGAGGTGAGGTTCGCATTGCCATTACGTTCGCCATAGCCATTCAAAGTTCCCTGCACCATCGTCGCCCCAGCGTTCACACCTGCCAGGGATGTCGCCACCCCTAATCCGATATCGTTGTGACAATGTACTCCAATCTTAAGATTGGGAAAACGCTCAACAATGACTGCCGTCGTTTCGTAAATGTATTCAGCAAGATTTCCACCGTTAGTATCACATAGCACGAGATAGTCCGCACCTCCTTGAATCGCGACTTCAAGTGTTTTCAACGCATACGCGGAGTTATCCTTATAACCGTCATAGAAATGTTCTGCGTCATAGATGACCTCCCGGCCCTTGCTTTTGATATACTTAATAGATTCTTCGACCATGCGAAGGTTTTCATCCGGCGTTGTGCGAATAATCTTTTTAACATGCAAGAGCCAGCTCTTACCAAAAATCGCAACCACCTCAGTCTCGGATTTCAACAGGAGGTCTAATTGAGGATCTTTCTTGACGCTGAGATCAGCGCGCCTCGTAGAACCAAAGGAGGATATTTTAGCATGCTTTAATTTCACGTCTTTGACCGCTTCAAAATATTCCATATCCCGCGGATTCGAACCCGGCCATCCGCCTTCGATGTAATCGATACCGAATTGGTCCATACTTTTCGTCAACCTCAGTTTAGAGGAAACAGAAAAAGAAATCCCCTCACCTTGAGTACCATCTCGAAGCGTTGTATCGTAAATAATTATTTTAGATTTTTTGCTCATCTTTAAAATAATGAATGTAACCTATTTACCCATGACCGCAGTCATGGCAACACTACTTTCAGGATACCGCATTTTCTTCGATGAAACCCTGTATTGCTTTTTTTTCTGCGGCAATAGGATAAAAAATACTTTTTTTCTCTTTCAGAATTTCGAGAGATTCAATTGTTGGCTCAATGCCGATTGCTTTCTCAATCGTCTTGGGAAACTTTGCCGGATGCGCAGTCGCTAAAATTACGGTTGTTTTTTCCGGATCGATAGCCTTAAAGCCACATGCGGTGTGTGGATCAACAATGTAATCATATTGCTCATGAACACGATGAATAGTATTTTCAATTTCCTCATCCGATGTGTGTGAAGAGGATAAAGTATCAGGATTAAATTCTTTAAATTTATAAGTCCCCGTAGATTTGAATTCTGTCATTATATCAAGAATACGCTGGGGATTATTGCCCTCCACATAGTAAAGAAAGCGTTCAAAATTTGAAGCGACTTGAATATCCATCGAAGGGGCGTGACTGAACTCTACGGGTGAAACGGAGTAAACACCGGTATTGAAAAGACGGTATAGAATGTCATTTCTATTCGTCGCAATTTTAAGTGATTTTATAGGAAGCCCCATTTTCTGTGCAAGCCAACCCGACAGAATATTGCCGAAATTTCCCGTGGGAACGACAAATTCTACATTTTCCCTTTTGTCCAAAGGCAGCCTGAAGTAGGCATAAAAATAGTAAACACATTGCGCGAGGATACGCGCTAGATTAATTGAATTAACCGCTGAAAGATTATAGCTGGAGCGAAATTCCTGATCACTGAATATCTCCTTTATGACATTTTGTGCGTCGTCAAATGAACCTTCTATTGCCATAGGAAACACATTATCTGCTCCAGTACAAGTCATTTGTCTTTCCTGCAGATCGGAAATGTGGCCTTTCGGATAGAGGATAAATATGTTGGCTCCCGGCTTGTCTAATAATCCGTGAATTGCGGCCGCGCCCGTATCTCCGGAAGTTGCACCCAGGACATTTAATTTTTCACCCGTGTTTTTTATTTTTTCAGCGTATAAGTTCCCAAGTACCTGCAGGGCGAAATCTTTAAAGGCAAGCGTTGGGCCATGAAATAATTCCAGGACAAATAAATTGTCTTCCAGGTTTTTAAGGGGGGCTATATCCGGATGAGAAAAGCTCGCATAGGCATCGTAAATTATACTGCGCAAAATTCCCGAATCATAGTCCTCGGTAAAGTGCTCTAAAAAAGCGAAACATAAATCAGCGTAGCTCAACGATTCCCACACTTCGATATTACCCGATAGATTGGGGATTTCCTGGGGAAAATAGAGCCCGCCATCGGGCGCTAATCCGGCGGCAACCGCCTCTGCAAAAGAGACTGAAGGCGACTGTCCTCGCGTACTTATATAATTCATGACAACTTAGCTTTTATCTAAGTCGAAAGTCTGATGCGCTACACGACAGGCTTCATCCGCCTTATCTAAATCTATAACTACAGATATCTTTATCTCCGAAGTACTTATAAGCTGGATGTTTATATCGCTCTCCGCGAGGGCGGAAAATAAGGAGGCCGCAATACCGCTATGACTTCGCATCCCAACACCCACGACTGAAAGTTTGGCGATTTGATCAATGATCTTCACATTACTGCCACTGACATCATCAAGCATACCGGATACGGCTTTTTCCGCGCGAGAGGCATCGTCCAAAGATACGGTAAAAGTCAAATTTGCTTTTCCCCCGCGTCCAATATTCTGAACAATCATATCTACATTAACATTAGCGTTGGCGAGAGCACCAAAAACTTTCGCCGCCGTTCCCGGGATATCGGGCAACCCACTGACGATTATCTTAGCTTGATTTTTATCGACGGCGACACCTCGCACGACGACATCTTCCATTGATTCCATTTCACCTTTTACCATGGTTCCTGTATTATTATTAAAACTAGAGCGAATTTCAAAATTAATTCCATGTTTATACGCAAATTCAACGGCCCTGGGCTGCATCACTTTTGAACCGCTACTCGCAAGTTCAAGCATTTCATCATAAGTAATTACATCTACTTTGCGAGCATTAGGAACGATGCGCGGGTCAGCCGTATAAACACCCTCAACATCGGTAAATATCTGGCATAGATCGGCCTTAATCGCGACGGCCAGGGCGATCGCTGACAAATCCGACCCCCCCCGCCCAAGGGTGGTGATTTGACCCTCCTTATTTACACCCTGGAAACCAGCGACGATGACAACTTTTCCCTGCGCTAACTGATCACGCAGATCGCCGCCATCAATTTTGAGGATTCGTGCCCGGGTATGCTCAAGATCAGTAATGATCCCCGCTTGCCCACCCGTTCGGGAGACTGCGGGTACGTCTAAGGCATGCAAAGCGATTGCGGTCAGCGCAATCGTCTCCTGTTCCCCAACCGTTAAGAGCATATCCATTTCACGCTCATCCGGATTGTCGTGAAGCGTTTTCGCGTCAGCGACAAGTCGGTTTGTCACACCGGATCGTGCGGAGACGACGACCAGAACATCATTGCCTGCATCGCGTGTCGCTTTAACTCGATTGGCGACATTTTTAATGCGGTCGATATCTCCCACCGAAGTGCCGCCATATTTCTGTACCACTACTGCCATAACTTACATTTCTATAATTTAATCAAAATTGACAATACGTAAAAGAAAGGGCGAGCGATGAACATTTTTAAGTTTCTTTAAATCGCGAATTGTATCCTGCATTCTTTTTTCATTGCTCTGGTGTGTGGTTAAAATGAGCGTAGCCTGTTGATTGCTGCTCTCCTGGGGTTGAATCATACTGGCAATACTGACATCGTGGTCAGCCATCACGGTAGAAATTTCCGCGAGCACACCAGGTTTGTCAGTTACACTCAAGCGAAGATAATATTGCCCGGTCACATCCTCTAATGAAGACAGTTCAATATCACTACCCAAAGATGCATAGAGTTCGGCGTCGTCTTCGAGGACCACAGGTGGCGGCGTTCCGAGTAAGGCACTTACCCCATCGGCAACATCGCCGATGACTGCGCTGGCGGTAGCATCCTGACCGGCACCTCGTCCGATATGAATACCTGAACCGACAATATCACCGCTCACACTTACCGCGTTGTAGACACCATCGACATTAGCCATAATCTTGTCCTTACGAATGAGCGTCGGATGCACCCGAACAAAAATAGATTTTCCTTTATTGTTCTGACTTATAATGCCAAGGAGCTTTATTTTAAAACCCAGTTCGTCCGCCCATTGAATATCTTCAAGGGTAATATTCCCTATCCCCTCAACGGGAACATCTTTGAGATTCACCCATTTACCATGAGCAAGATAGGCGAGAATCACCGCTTTGTGAGCGGTATCCCACCCTTCCAGATCTAACGACTCATCGGCTTCGACATAACCCAGCTCACGCGCCGCATTCAAAGTCTTATCAAAAGTTAAACTTTCACGCTCCATACGCGTAAGGATGTAATTGCAGGTGCCATTTAAAATACCATAGATTAAATTGAACCGGTTAGCGACAAGCCCTTCACGAATAACTTTGATGATCGGAATACCGCCACCCACACTCGCTTCAAAAAAGTAATGGCCCCCACCGTTACGTGCGGTTTCAAAAAGCTGAGCACCGTATTTGCAAATCAAGGCCTTATTCGCGGTAACGACGATTTTACCATTCTTCAGTGCCGCCAAGGTGACTTTCCTCGCCAGGCTTGTCCCTCCCATTAACTCGCAGACGATGTCAATATCCGGATCATTGGCAATACTCATGGGATCCGTCGTAAGTTGAGCACGGGAAACTTTGACGCTGCGTTTTTTCTTTAAGTCTTGCACCGCAACTTTAACCAATTGCAAGCGTGCACCCAAACGCCGCTCCAGTGCTAATCGATTTTGCTGAATATGCTTCCAGACCCCCCCGCCTACTACACCAAGGCCAACGAGTCCTATTTTAATTACTGGTTTTTTACTCATTTTAAATACATTTCTTTAAACAGTTTTATAAACTTCATACAACAATAAGCGTTTATTGAAATCGCTTTTCTGTGCCTTTCAATAGTCGTTGGATGTTTGTCCGGTGGCGCAAGATGATGATTACAGCAAGGGCGAAACACAGCCATAAGCGAAAATCCAAAATGCCCACTATTAGATTAGTCAAAGGAAGACTAATCCCAAATGCGAGAGAAGCTACGGATACATAACGAAAGGTAAAAAACAAAACAATCCATATGAAAATGCCCACCGCGAGGGCGATAGGAGTGATGACCAGAAGGCCGCCCATCGTTGTCGCCACGCCCTTTCCACCACGAAATTTAATAAAGAGGGAAAAGCTATGACCGAGGATTGCCGCTACCAGGCCGAGCATCGCTAAACCGATAGTGTTTTCAGTCGCGAGAATGGATAACTTTGGCCACCCCGCAGCAACCACTCCCTTAAGAAAATCCAGGAGAAAACAAACATTACCCGCACCTTTACCAATCGATCTTTTAATATTGGTTGCGCCAGGACTGCCACTCCCTACTTCCAATATATTGATACCATGAATGTTACCAATAATAACAGCAAAAGGAATAGATCCGATCAGGTAACCACAAACGCTAACCACGATGACATCAAATGCATGCATATTAGCGTAAATAAATAATTAAGTATACGAATTTCAGAATTCCACGAGGTTCATATTCAAGATCGCGTCGGCTTCCTTGACCTCGTCTAGTGCCCTTTGGCTGGGGATGGAATCCAATTGCAAAATCGTCAACGCAACGCCTCCAACATCATTGCGGCTTAGAGACATATTGGCGATGTTTACGTCATCTTTGCCCAGAATCGTACCGAGGACACCAACAATCCCCGGCACATCTTTGTTTTCCAAAAGTAATAATTTGCCCTCAGGAAGCGCTTCGACGTCTCGATTATTAACATGAACAATTCTCGGCTGTTGTCGGGTTCCGATAAGTGTTCCTTCAATATTATACTTTTCGCCTTCAGCACTGATGGCTTCAATGCGGATGAGCTCAGTGTAACCACTTTCGGAATTAGACTTTATAATCTCAACTTCAATTCCAAGACGTTTCATGATCAAGGGCGCGTTGACGTCATTAACATTTTCGCCACTGATTTTAAGTAAATAGCCGCGCTGAATACCTCGCGTCAATGGCATGGCGTCGAGGTCCATAATGTTACCCCAATAGGTGATAATTAGTTTTTCTATCTGGGGCGGTGAAATCTGTTGCAGAATCGTCCCTAGTTTTTCCCCAAGCACAAGGTAAGGTCGAAGGATTTTTAATGTGCGTGCGTCAACGGACGGCATATTTACCGCATTGGAGATACTACCTCCACGAAGCACTTCGGTTATCGCTTGAGCTACTTCAAGACCGATACTTTCCTGTGCCTCCTCAGTTGAAGCACCGAGATGAGGAGTTAACACCAGATTGGGAATATTTCGAAGTTCACTGGCATCACTTAACGGCTCTTCGACAAAGACGTCTAACCCAGCTGCCGCCACTTTTCCGCTCTTGAGCGCATCGATTAAATCCTTTTCATGGATCAATCCACCGCGCGCGCAGTTAATAATACGCACCCCGGTTTTCATTTTTTCGAATGCTTTTGCATCGATAATATGCCGTGTATCATCAGTCAAAGGAACATGAATACTGATAAAATCGGCTTGATGAAGAAGTGAATCTAAATCCACCTGCTCTACTTCAAGTGCTACTGCGCGTTCCGGGGTAAGATAGGGATCATAGGCTAGTACCCGCATACTGAATGCCTGGGCCCGTTTCGCTACTTCACTTCCGATACGACCCATCCCAATAACGCCAAAAACCTTCTTTGATAATTCGCTCCCGGCATAGGTCTGCCGTTCCCATTTACCCTCACTCATTGAAGCATTGGCCTGTGCAACCGATCGAGCGGAGCAAAGCATATGAGTGAAAGTTAATTCCGCCGTTGCTAAAGTATTTCCGGCTGGTGTATTCATCACGATAATACCACGTTGCGTCGCAGCTTCTACGTCTATATTGTCTACGCCAACACCCGCACGTCCAATAACCGTAAGTTGCGGGGCAGCCGCAATAATCTCCGCCGTGATCTTTGTTTCACTTCGTACAATAATTGCCGCAGCATCTTTAACCTGTTTTATGGTTTCCTTGGGTTTTGAGCCAAAAGCCTCTAAAACCTCAAATTCAGGTTGATTCTTTAAGTATTCTATTCCGGAGGTAGATATCTTATCTGCGATTAGGATCTTCATGATTGGAAAAAACGCGCATCATTAAGGTTTCTCCATGAGAATTGCAATAGGTAATTAGAGTTGGAGGTCAAAGGTCGAAAGTCAAAAGAGGAAATAAATTCAATCTTTTACTTAAAACTGACTCCTCCCGCTTTCGACCTTCGACTTTGTCATTCCTCAATTTTCAACCGAATCAATACTCACCTCGAGCTGACCGATCACATCCATGAGAGCAAAGGCAAAATCAGCCATATTGTTGTCTTCAAGAGAACTCGTATAAATCGCAATACGCGACGGTGAGCAGTCACTGGTTTTTAAAGCTGCATCATAATCGATCCATCTGTCTTCGAGGTAAAATTGTGTCCACATATGATAACCGAGCACATTTTTTTTGCCCAAGTAATCAGGAATATATGCAAGCCCTGAAACAACTCTTGACGGAATGCCGCGGATCCTGCCCAGAGCAGCAAGAAACACCGCGTGTTCAGTACAATCTCCGGATGGATTTCGAGCCACTTCGCTTGCGGAAGCAAATCCCACGGACAAAGTTTTATCTGTAATATAATGCGTGGTAAATTCACGTAGTTGACTGGCGAGATCCGACTTCTCGGTATTAATTCCGGCTATACTGTATGCTATATCAATCAATTCCTCATCATCAGTACTGATATAAGAATTAGAATTTAAGTAAGCGGATTGATTGTCGAAGAATGGTTCTACCATCCGTTCATTTTTTTCACTTCTATCATGGCCTCCCACCCGAAGAAGAATTTCACGCTCATTCTTTTCCAGGACTTTTTGACAGTAGGTATCAGGTAATAATAACGGATTGAGTTGCTTATTCTTCAAGGAGAGACGGTAGATAACTGCTCTCGCATCTTCCGGAATGGATTGATCCAAAGTGAGCAAGGTATGGGTAAATAAGTCGGCAGGAACAAAGTCGGTCAACGCGGTATTCTCATCCGTGGCATACATGAGAACTTGCATCCCACCGAACTGGAGAGAAGATTTTACCGTAACGCCCTTTTCATCGACCCAGGAATGGGTAGTTATATCTCCAAGATCAAGATTGACGGTTGTAATCAATTTACTCGCCGTTTGCTCATGGCCTCGATAATTGACTATTTCCCTTTCGCCCACTTCCACGTGGCTGGATACTGCTTTATTGAGATGCATATCCGGGCTATAGACATCCACCGTGTAAATGGTGCCGGGAGCATAACCGCGCTCCAAGGATTCTCGATTGACACCCCAAGTCATTAAAGCACCGGTTGGCCAATCATATTCCTCTTTTCTAGTCATCTCCAACTGTCGGGTTGAAATAGTTATTTTCCCGTCTGTTATTTCTCCTTCCGTGACAACGGGAATTCCCGCCATCGTTGTCCGCATTGTGAATTTTTTCGGTTGGCCATCGATAGATTCAACCGTCCCCTGGTCCGTTTCAAGTTTCAGCGTAATAGGACCGCGGCTGAATTGCATCCGCGTTTGCATCATAGAATGAATATCATCGCCTTTACGAACGAGAGAATAATGCGCGTACCCTATTTTGGAACCGCTAAGATAAATTTCCATCCACTCTTCTAGAAATAAACCGTGAGGAGGATTATTAAGGTCTATATCCTTTAATGAAGCAGTTAATTTGTCCCCGGGAAAAAGAACAGCCAAGGTAATGAACACATAGGGAATTATTTTTTCCATTGCATAGCTTTAAAAGAAGAAGGAAGTTAGTTTTATACTAACTAAATTCGTGTCACTATAAATTGAATGAACAATGATCAATCAGTTTTATAAAAAAACATAAAGAAAGTCCTATGATGAGCGAGCATTATGATTTTATTGTCATTGGCGGTGGCAGCGGTGGCTATGCGGGCGCGCGAACCGCGCGTGAGAAATACAAGAAAGTGGCCATTGTTGATGGCGCTGATAAACTGGCCGGCCTCTGTATTTTACGGGGGTGCATGCCATCAAAAACAGTCATCTATGCGGCTGAAGTCCTGCACCATGCGCGTCACGGAAAACAATTCGGATTAAACATTCCCCAGGCTCAAGCTGATATGGAAATGCTACAAGCGCGTAAAGAAAAGGTAATAGGTGAATTTGCGAACTACCGTGTAGAGGAATTGGAGTCTGACCGCTTTAATCTTTATCGCAGCAACGCCCGCTTTATCGATGAAAAAACGATTATCCTCGATGACGGGACTAAACTTAGTGGGGATAATTTCCTTATCGCGACGGGTTCGATTATTAACCACCCCCCCGTCCCGGGACTGGATAGCGTCCCCACCCTGACGAGTGACGAAGTGCTGGAGCTAAACAGCGTTCCGGAATCGATCATTGTATTGGGTGGAGGGGTAGTGGCTTGCGAATTAACTCAGTATTTAAATCGTGTCGGCAGCAAAGTTATAATGATACAGCGCAGTGGACATATCCTAAAAGAATCTTCATCCAAGGCGGCCACTGTAATTGAACAGGCTTTTCGCGATGAAGGGATCGAACTTTATACCGACACCAAGATCGAGAAGATTTCAAGGGACGAAGACAGCATTCAGGTAACCTTTTCTCACGGAGGCCAAGAGGTCATATGCAAGGCCGCTCAATTGTTTAACAGTCTTGGGCGCATACCCAATACATCGGGACTCGCGCTTGAGAATGTCCGTATTGACCTGCTCTCCAGCGGACACATCAAGATCAACGCAAATCAGCAGACCTCGAACGCACGCGTATACGCGGCCGGTGATTGTTGTGGACCACATGAAATTGTTCACGTCGCGATTATGCAGGGTGAATTAGCCGCCAAGCACGCCTCAGGCCAGAATTACAACTCAATTAATTACGACCACCTCTTAAAAATAATTTTTACCGATCCCCAAGTAGCGACTGTCGGATTATCGGATGAAGACCTGATCAATCGAAATATCGATTACCTTTCCGCAGAATTCCCGTTTAATGACCATGGAAAATCAATCCTCATGGAAGCGAAGTACGGTTATGTCAAAGTTCTTGCACGCAAGTCTGATGGCTGTGTCGTTGGAGCTGAATGCGTCGGTAAAGATGCTGGAGAGCTCATCCACTCCTTAGCCGTAGCGGTATCCCTTGAAGCAACCGCCAGCGATCTCCTCAAAACGCACTGGTATCACCCCACGCTTTCGGAAATCTGGACTTATCCATTGGAAGAAATTGTCGAGACTCTAAATGACGCTGTCCTCAATTCTTAACGTCTTAAGACCTTCGCCAGATCGATTTTTTTTTCATAAAGCGCCTTGCCAATTATAACACCATCCAAACTTGGGTGTTTTTCACTCATTTCATAAAATTGATCGATGTCTTCATAAGTCGATACACCTCCAGACGCGATAATCTTGGCGTCAACTTTTGAGAGCATTTTTTCCTGCTCGATAAAATTCGGGCCGTAAAGCATCCCATCACGACTGATGTCAGTATGAATGATTGTCTCTACCCCTAGAGCCGAAATCCTGGTTGCAAAACTGAGAGCCTCTAATTCCGTGGTATTGACCCAACCTTGTGTCGCCACCCGACCGTTCTTCGCGTCTATACCGACCGCGATCTTATCCGCGTACTGATCGACTAATTTCTTGATAAAGATTTCGTCTTCGCAGGCTCTTGTCCCTATGACGACGCGCCTCACGCCTATGTTGAATGCCTTTTCAATGTTTACACGCTCACGCAATCCACCCCCCATCTGCACTTGTAATCCTGTGGCGCATATCTTTTCGATTGCCTGCCAGTTTTGTGGTTCACCAGATAGTGCGCCGTCCAGATCCACGACATGAACCCATTGCGCCCCAGCTTCACGCCAGAGCCGAGCAGGTTCGACAGGGTCGTTAAAATAAACGGTTTCACATTCGGCTCTCCCTTGCTTTAACCGTACACAACGCCCCTTTCGTATATCAATAGCTGGATAAATATTCACTGATTTATTATTAGTAGATCGATCATAATTGAAAAGTAATATTTTACCTGATTATTGTTTTACGAACAATTTGATGCTTACTTGCGTTCGATTATAGACAGATCCACTTTTTTTTATTGATCATTTTAATTTTACGGAGTGCCATGATTGAACTTAATTAGGATCAAAAAACACTTATGGCCGTTAAACCTTATACTCCTCCAAAATTTCTTATTGAACTGCTCAATGCCCGGTCACCCTCAGGATACGAGAACGAGGCACATCGAGTAGTCGACCGTTATCTCAAACCTATTGCCGAAAAATACAGCAAAGATGCAATGGGTAACCGTATCGCGACCATTAATGCGAAAGGAGATCCCGTGCTCATGCTAGCCGGTCATATGGACGAGCTGGGCTTCATTATAAAATATATCGATAAAGATGGTTTTATCTATTTCGATACAATTGGGGGTCATGACAGAATTATGATATCCGGGCGTCGTGTTAATATCCTAACCGCCAAAGGTGTGGTGAAGGGCGTAACAGGTAAAAGAGCCGTTCATCTCATGAATGTTGAAGACCGAAATAAGGTCCCGAAGTTAGAATCGATGTGGATCGATATCGGTGTCGAGAGCAAAAAAGATGCGTTAAAACTCGTGGGTATAGGTGACGTTGCAACCTATGATCATGATTTTGAACTTATTAATGGCAGTATCGGGACGGCACGCGCGTTTGACAATAAATCCGGGGCCTATGTCGTGAGTGAGACGTTTAGGCGGTTGGCAAAAGTTAAGCAATTGACAGCCAAAGTCGTAACGGTGACCACGGCGCAGGAAGAAATTGGCACCCGTGGAGCCATAACCGCAACCTACGCTGTAAACCCGCATATCGCGATTGCCATTGATGTCGGGCATGCGACCGACCATCCCGATTGCGACAATCGAAAATTTGGCGAAACGAAACTGGGTGCCGGCCCCATAATTTGCCGCGGGGCTAACATTAATCCTTTTGTCTATAAATTACTCGTAGGGTGCGCAAAAAAGGGAAAGATCCCGTATCAATTAGAAGCGGATCCGCGACCGACAGGAACGGATGCCCGTGCCATCCAAATTGGAAGAGAAGGTGTAGCGACGGGATTGGTTTCCATACCTTTACGCTACATGCATACGCCGAGCGAAATTGTCGACCTGCAGGATATCGAGAATACGGTAAAACTACTCGTCGCCTTTGCAAAGGCACTTAAAAAGGGTCAATACGGGCACTGGTAATCGCACCCACTCAAGCCGCGTACTGACGATCCTTCTTTGAAATCTTACGTATCTTTGCCTTTTTCCTACCTTCGACTACAGCTCGATTGATAGAAACTTCCACGACGTCGGTCATCTGCGGGAGATGATACATAATATCAAGCATAAGTTTTTCGAGAATAGAACGAAGCGCGCGAGCCCCGGTTTTTAATTCGATCGCTTTTTCTGCCACCGCTCGCACGGCGTCCTTGGTAAAAACCAGGTCCACTCCCTCCATTAAAAACAACTTGCGATACTGCTTGATAAGCGCGTTTTTAGTTTCGAGGAGGATTTTCTCAAGGTCCCCAATCTCCAGTTCCACGAGCGAGGAAACAATGGGTAACCGGCCAACAAATTCCGGTATCATACCATATTTGACGAGATCTTCCGGCGCTATTTCTCCAATCAGATTTTTTTTCTTCTCCTCGTCGAATTTATCGTCGTTACCAAAGCCCATTGATTTTTGCCCTACCCGCTTATGGATGATTTTATCAAGACCAATAAATGCGCCACCACAGATAAATAGGACATTTGATGTATCAACCTGAATATACTCTTGATTCGGATGTTTTCGCCCACCCTGCGGTGGTACATTGCAAACGGTACCTTCGAGAATCTTAAGCAGAGCCTGTTGAACGCCTTCACCCGACACATCTCGAGTAATGGAAACATTATCAGTCTTGCGCCCGATTTTATCAATTTCATCAACATAGATAATACCACACTCTGCTTTTTTAACATCGTAATTAGCCGACTGAAGCAGCCGTAATACGATATTTTCCACATCCTCTCCAACATAACCTGCTTCGGTTAAGGTTGTGGCATCAACAATGGAGAAGGGAACTTCCAACAGATCAGCGAGAGATTTAGCGAGCAGGGTTTTCCCAGTTCCCGTCGGTCCAATAAGAAGAATATTACTTTTTTCAATTTCGACCTCACTAAATTCCGTACTGTTATCACCAATGTCAGATTTATCCGTATCCAATTCAGCCTGAAGCCGTTTGTAATGATTATAAACGGCGACAGATAAAACCATTTTTGCGTGTCCCTGACTTATTACGTGATCATCCAGCGCCTCATTGATCTCGGCTGGTTTAACCAGCTTAAAAGCAAATTTAGATTCTTGATCGGGTGACTTCAACTCACGGTCAATTATTGTTTTACAGACCGTTACACAGGAATCGCAGATATAGACGCCAGCAGGTCCAGCGATCATTTTCCTTACTTCGTTTTGCGATTTTCCGCAAAACGAACAGAATGTCATCTTTGTCGTTTTTGCCATCGGAGGAATTGTTTCAGAATCATTTCAAGCAGATTTTTTTTCTTTCTCTTTGTTCTGATTCTTATCCTTCTTAAATTCTATGACATGATCAACAATACCGTATTTTTTAGCCTCTTCCGCTGTCATGTAGTAATCACGATCGGAATCGCTTTCAATTTGATCAATGGGTCTTCCGGTATGCTCTGAAAGTATCTCGTTAATCTTATTTTTCCAGCGCAAGATTTCCCGCGCGGCAATGGATATGTCAGAGGTCTGACCTGTTGCTCCCCCTGAAGGCTGGTGTATCATTATTCGGCTGTTGGGTAGGGCAAATCGTTTCCCCGGCGTCCCCGAAGCAAGGATTACGGTTCCCATGCTTGCCGCCATACCGACACAATAAGTTACTACGTCACAGCCCAAAAAATTCATCGTATCATAGATAGCCATCCCATCAGTAACGTTGCCGCCTGGAGAATTGATATAAAGTTGAATTTCTTTTTTGGGATCTTCACCTTGCAAGACGAGCATCTGTGCAATCACCCCGTTAGCGACATAATCATCAATCGGGGTACCAATAAAGATAATCCGGTCCTTAAGAAGACGGCTGTAAACATCCCAATGACGTTCGGTACGGCCATCGTTTTCAACAATGTGTGGTAATGGTAAATAATAGCTCACGAGTGGGTCCTCCAATTTAAAAGTATTAAATTATTCTTGTGATCCCGCTTAATCAAGCGAAATAAAAAGGATTATCAATCATAGATTCTCATCCCTATTGAAAATCTTACTTAAATAATGTTCCAATGAAATTACATTTACGAAATCCGAAACCGATAATTCGATGAGGGCTTAACTCTTTTTAACCGTAACGACTGATTCTTTTACCAAGTATTCGAGTGTTTTATTATAGATAATAGACTTCTGTATGGCCATCATCTGCCCTCTACTTTTCTGCAATTCTTTTAAAATTTGATCCGGTTTCCTCCCTGTCTGCATGGCCTCAGCCATTATATGGCTCTGTATGTCCTCATTTTTAATTTCGATTTTCTCTTCTTTCGCGATGCGCCCAAGAATGATTTGCAACTTTACACGATGCGCGGCCGTGCTTTTAGCGTTTATGCGAACTTCCTCTTCATGTTTTTGAAATTCGCTCTCTGGAATACCTCTTTGCCTGTTTTGATTTACGATATCATTAAAGATGCCCGCGGCTTCAAACTCGATCGCACTTTCAGGGAGAGGAAATTCAATACGTTTGTCCAGCGCCTCGGTTATTTGATAGCGTAAGGATTGATTTATTTCATTCTCTTTGCGGTGCTTTAATTCGTCATTTATTTGCTTTCTAAACTGTTCAAGAGTCTCGACATGCAATTGCTTTAAAAATTCTTCATTTAATTCAGGCAGGACGCGTTCACGTACTTCGTGAACTTCCATTGTATACTCCGCTTTTTTACCCTTGAGTTCTGCGACTGTGAAGTCCTTTGGGAATTTCATCTCCGCATCTTTTTTATCACCTACTTTCATCCCAATCAACCCTTCAACGACAGCTTTTACTCCCATATCATTTTCAGCCCCTGCCTCCTCCCAGGTATTTTCCTGCTTACCATAAATATGCTGATCGGGTACAATTTCAGCAATCAGTTGCTTACCAATCTTACCTTCATAACTGACTTTTACAAAATCGCCCTTTTTTACATCGCGAGTAATCTCTTTAAAATCTGAGCGTTGTTTGCGAATCTCCTCAATTGCATTATCCACCTCAGTCTCATCGACGTCCGCAGATGAAACTTCTGCTGGAATGCCCTTGTATTCGGGAAGATTAAATGACGGGGTAACATCGACCGTAATTTCGACCTTTCCATCTTTTCCCGGTGAAAATTTCGCTTCGTCGACACTAACGACATTATAGATATCAAGTTTTGAATCTTTTAATGACTTCTCATAGGCTTCCGAGGTCACTTTACGGTTTAACTCACTCTCTAATTCTTTTCCATATCGCTTTTTAATGAGTGCTGCCGGGGCCTTTCCTGGACGAAACCCCTGAACTTTCACGGAATGCGAAAACTCACCTAATAATTTCGCAGCCTCGGCTTCAACTTCTTGTCCTGAAACAGACACGATGAGCGTTTTACGCGTTTCACTAATATCTTTGGTGCTTATATTCACAATAGGGTATAGAATGATGGTCTATGGTTGCCTGGAAAAGCGAGAAAATAAAAGGCAAAGAGAAGAGATGGTCAATCCGTAATTAAAAGCGTGGGGAAAAAAGCGGATATGGAATCTATATTTTTGGCATAGGTTCAAGACATCTTTACCGATTGCGATAGCCATAAGGATGTCAAGGAACGGTATCATGGTATGGAAGGAAACAAATAAAATGGACCAAAGATACCCAATCGCCCTGACAAGCCATGGCTTGAAAAAGACGAAGGAGTGGATATCGACAATTCACAATTAAATCCGTCCCTACCGGGTAAGATACATATTCATTTCCATGAGCTCCGGAGGGGCGATACAATATTAGCCCACTGCGCAAGCAGCGGGGAGAGAAAGTAGGTATAAATCCAAAGCCCCAGCGGGGCGACACAACTCATCTTCAGCCCGTCATTGTGTCGCCCCTCCGGGGCTTTTTTCTTACTTTTATAATTATCCCATAGCTTACGCTATGGGCTACGTATATCTCACCCCTCTGGGATTAAATTAGCGAAACTAAAAATACTATTCACTGGCGATTACCTCTTCTGTTCAATCCGCAATCGCCAATCCGAAATCTGCAATTGAATTCACCCCTCCGGGGTTAACTATCCTAAACTCATCAACTGATAACTTCGCACTATCTATTAACCCCCGTATTTAAAAATAAGCGTGGTACTTTGCGGAAGGATTAGATTAAGAGAATAATCGTATCCATCACTGGCGTCGTTACTAGTAGTGAGTTCTCCTAAATTACCCTTTCCGCTCCCTCCATAGCTGTGCGCATCGGAATTAATAAGTTCTTTCCACTTACCTGAGTAAGGCACACCGAGGCGGTAATTTTGTTTCACAACGGATGAATAATTACCAACCACGAGGTAAGATTCTCCGTCATACCTCCCAACGCGCAGGAAACCGATTACACTGTTATCCGCATCATTCGCTTGAATCCAATCAACATTACCGGGATCATTATCTCTTTCATACAGTCCGGGTTCAGACTTATAAAGATTATTGAGATCGCGCACGATTTTCTGAATCCCCTCGTGATCCGCATACTGCAGGAGATGCCATTGCAGGCTTTCATCATAATTCCATTCAGATGACTGCCCAAATTCGCTTCCCATAAATAAAGACTTTTTTCCGGGCCAAGCCCACATCAAAGTATAAAGCGCCCGAAGATTCTGTGCTTTGCCCGACAGCGATTCAGCGCCCATTTTCATAATCATGGAGCCCTTGCCATGAACCATCTCGTCATGAGAGAAGGCGAGAATAAAATTCTCCGAATCCTTATAGATGGACGCAAATGTAAGATCGTTGAGATGACCTCGTCTCGATTCGGGACCCCTATTAAAAAAACGCAAGGTGTCGTGCATCCACCCCATATTCCACTTAAAGTCAAACCCGAGGCCATCCTTCTGATGACTATGCGTAACGCCTTGCCATGAAGTCGACTCTTCAGCGATCATGATTGCACCCGGATAATAGTTTCGGACAAGGGCATTTAATTGACGAACGAAATGAATCGCTTCGAGGTTTTCACGTCCGCCGTATTCATTAGGAATCCATTCACCCGCTTTTCTCGAATAATCGAGGTAAAGCATAGAAGCTACGGCATCAACGCGCAACCCATCAATATGATAGCGGTTAAACCAGGCTAAAGCGCTGGCAATAAGAAAGCACCGCACTTCATGACGTCCGTAGTTAAAAACCAAGGTGCCCCAGTCCTGATGATACCCCTTACGCGGGTCTGTATGCTCATAGAGTTGTGTGCCATCGAATTCAGCGAGGGAAAAGCTATCCTTGGGAAAATGACCAGGAACCCAGTCCATAATCACTCCGATCCCATGGGAATGAAGTGTATCCACGAGGAACATTAAGTCCTGGGTATTACCAAAACGGTGAGTGGGGGCAAAAAACCCTGTGGCTTGATACCCCCAGGAACCGGTAAAAGGGTGTTCATTTAAAGGAAGAAATTCAACATGGGTAAACCCCATGTCTTTCACATAGTTGGCCAGCTCGCTTGCCATTTCCCGGTACGACAATGCCCGGTTTCCCATTTCCACCACACGTTTCCATGAGCCAAAATGAATTTCGTAAATAGAAACGGGTTGCTTTAACCAGTTACTAGACTTGCGCGCTTCCATCCAAGCCGAATCCTGCCATTCATAACGTTCATCATGTTTAATGATAGAAGCATTATTTGGAGGTGACTCGAAAGAAATACCATAGGGATCTGTTTTCAGTCGCAGAAAATTGTCGGCTCCAATTATTTCATATTTGTATTTTGTGTATTCTTCTAAGCCAGGTATGAATAATTCCCATACTCCCGAAGAACCGAGCAAACGCATGGGATGATACAAACCCTCCCATGAATTAAAATCACCGACAACCGAAACACGTTTGGCACTCGGTGCCCATACCGCGAATACAACGCCGGAAACATCATCAACCTGCCGTATATGTGCGCCTAATTTTTCATAGATTCGGTGGTCATTACCCTCGTTAAATAAATAAAGATCATAGTCGGTTACCGTGGGCAGGAAACTGTAGGGATCATGGTACCGTTGGATTTCTCCATTTGTTTTTTCAACCCGCAAAATATAGCGAAAGACTTCATGCCTATCGGCTATCCATCCTTCAAAGAATCCTTCAGGCGCGATTTTCTCTAAGGGGTAGCGTTTCTCAGGATCCGATTCGTTATCAATAAGCTCGCAGGATTTAGCATCGTGGATAAATGTTCGAGCGACGAGCCCCTTTTTTTTCTCAAAGCGGCATGGATGTAATCCTAATAGGCTATGTGGATTACAATGCTTAGCGTAGAGAATAGCGTCTAATTCAGTATTATTGATTATCACGAATTCCCGATTTCAAATACTCTTTATTATTTAATACCGTTCGATGAAAGATAGAAATAATTCTATTAATTTAAATAATTTACACCGGTCTAACAGTCACCTTGCTCAGTATAAACATAATTTTCTGATTTGTGAAAGAAATCTACCGTGAAATGAGAAATCCCCGAATTACCGTTCCTATAACTTGCGATTAGACAAAAATCGTGAATGGGCTTGATAGTGAAATACTAATATGCTATGAAAAATCGTTTTACCCCTAAACATTAGACTTGTGTGGTGGTTTTCAAGTCATTAAAAATCTATCAATTGTGAGAATATTTAGATACATTATATTTACTGTCTGGGCATTATTTGCCGCAAATAGCTTTAGCATACAGCCCCAGATAAGCTCAGACCACCCCATAGAGTTTGATGGTAATACCAAAACCATGGTGGCTCGTGGTGAAGCCACATTTATTCATGAAAATCTTACGGTCATCGCCGACGAAATTCGCTATGATCAAAATAATAAAATCGCTGAAGCCCATGGCAATGTAAGAGTTACCTATGGCAATATGCGCCATGTGAGCGAGGATCTCGTTTATGATGTTCTCGAGAGACGTTTAAAATCAGGGCCCTTTCGCATGGGTTCGCCTCCCTACTACGCAGTAGGTGAAGGGCTTGATGGAACGGCTAAACAGGTTAATCTCCTCGACACCCGAGTTTATTTTCAAGAACCCTCCCCGCTCGCCTTAAATCTGCAAGCAAAGGAAGTTAGATTTTTCCCGGACCAACGCCTTGAAGCTGATAATCCAACTTTTGGTTTGGGTGATGCTCCCATTTTTCGCCTCCCCAGCTTTTCACAGGAGCGTGGTCAAAAGTACATACAATTAAAAGGCAGGCTCGGCTATCAGGGTCACCTTGGAGCCTATGTAAAAAACAATCCACTCATACCGATCTCGAAGAATTTATCTGTCGGCCTTGGATTTGATGCTTACACTAAACGTGGCATTCTTCTAGGACCTGCTTATGCATGGCAAATCAACCCTTTAAAAAATGGGGGAATCAGCCGATTCCAGTCAGGCTACATCGATGATTCGGGTGACCCGGGTATAGACAGTCAAGGGAATAGAATAGATAACGAACGGTACTTTTTCGATTTTCAGCACATGCAACCAATCGGCAATCGATTTCAAATTTCAGCTAATGTTAACGCATGGAGTGATTCTGAGGTGATGCGAGATTTCCGTCCGGATAAGTACCACGAAAATCAGCAGCCGGACAATTATGTTGAAGCCGTTTACCAGGGGAAAAACTTCTTTGTTTCTTCTTTTGCACGCTTCAGCCCCAATGATTTTCAAATGCAACACGAGCGCCTCCCGGAAATCCGGCTCGATGTGATGCCGACTCCATTACTCAATACCGGTATTTATTATAGCTTTAACGCCAGTGCTGTCCGACTACAAGAAAACAGCATAGTCGGTAATCCTAACTTGGAGTCCGACCGCTATGATGCATTTTACTCCCTTTATCGCCCCCTGAAGGTGAATAAGTGGCTAAATATTATGCCCATTGGCGGTGCGCGGTTTACTCATTACGAATCGACGCTTAATAGTAACGATGGCTATACCCGGGTGATAGGAGAACTGGGGCTGGATGCTGAAATATCATCCTATGCAACTTGGGATTTCCAAAATCCACTTTGGGGAATTGATGGATTGCGTCATGTTTTTAAACCCGTTTTACAGTATCGCTATCTGCCCGGGGGAGATTCAGGAAAAAACAAAATCCTTCCTATAGATCGAGATTATTTAGGAACGAGTTTACCCTCAATCGATTTAGGTAACACCCGCCATCTCGATGAAATGACGGACTTGAATGTGCTGCGTGTGGGGATAGAAAATCTTATTCAAACGCGTCATCATGGTTACGGTTCACAGGATCTAGTATCATTAAATATATATCAGGACCTGCTTTTCTCTGCGGAAAGCGGTGCAGATGAATGGACGGGACTCTACACGCAATTACAAATGAACCCTGTGCACTGGATGAGAATCGATATTTATAATCGCATAAGTCCGGAAAGTTTTACCGCTCAGGATTGGCGCAATCGGATCACCATTCATGACAGTAATATTTGGTCAGTATCCATCTTTTCCGATCATCTGCAGAACGAAGTCAATCAATATGGGTTTGATTATTACCAGCGTTTAAACAGAAATTTGGGATTTCGCGCCCGGTTGCTCTTTGATACACGGAGAAACGACGTAACGGAACAAAGATATATTCTCCATCAAAGACTTGGCAATGCCTGGGAAGTCGAGTACCAACTAGCATTCTATTCAGGTAACTTCCGAGAAGATGATACCAGCTTTAAGATTCGTTTTAACCTACTTCAGTTTTAATGCATCCCTATCTGTTTAGGGCCATCACCCCATGGCAATAACTGAAGACGCGATCGTTCCGTCTCTTGATTACTCGATTCGCCTGAATATTTACGAGGGCCCACTGGACCTCTTGCTTTTTCTTATCCGTAAAAATGAAATAGATATTTATGACATACCCATTGAAAATGTTACACGTCAGTATCTCGATGTAATTTATAGTATGGAGAAGTTGAATCTGGAAGTAGCGGGTGATTTTTTTGTCATGGCGGCCACATTAATGCATATAAAAAGTCGCATGCTCCTCCCAAAAAACGAACAGCTCATCGAGACCGAGAATGATGATGAGGTTGATCCCCGGTGGGAATTGGTCCAACAGCTTATTGAATATAAGAAATTTAAAGATGCCGCGAGCGATCTCGAGGATGTCATTTCCGAAGCCAATGATTATCTCACTCGAGGCTTTTCTGAGAGCGATGGGGAGAGAAAGCTTCGGCCACTTAAATCAGCTGATAAAATTGAATTGTGGAATTTATTTAATCAGGTCCTGCGGCGGTTGGCGGAAAGAATCAACTACGGTGAGATTCACGATGAACCGGTAACTGTCTCCGAGCGCATGGAGTATATCATTGAACTGCTTAAAACCACACCAGAATTTCTATTTTCTGAACTTTTTATTAACCGCGAGTACAATCTTACTTTTCTTATTGCAACCTTCCTTGCCATCCTTGAGCTAGCGCGTATGCGAACGATTGAAATCAATCAGGAACTGGCATTTACTGACATTCGGTGTCGACTCAATCCTGAAAATTAGGAACAATTCCTGTCCAACTTACTCTTAAACTATATAGCAATATATTTTCATGAACAGAGGTAAAAAAAAGACCAGTCACCTTCTCGGATTGGGCCTGGACAATGATGACGGACACAAACGTTTAACACAGGCTGATCAATTTTCCATTTTAGGTGGCTCCGAAGAGACGCATGATAAAATGACTGAGTCCTTAGTCAAAACATTTGAAGATTTGAAAAATAGTGGAAAGTCACTTGAAGATGTTGAGACAAAAGAATTGACCTATCTGCTTGAAAAAAATACGCCTAAATCATAAAACCTTATTTAGATTCTCGACCAATTTTTGTTAGTAAGTAACGTTAACCTCCAATTTATAATATAAAAGCGATGGCAGAAAATATAAAGCACTTAGACACCGAAAGCTTCGACACGACAATAGCCGAAACGTCCAAACCTATCCTCATAGATTTTTGGGCCCCTTGGTGTGGTCCCTGTAAGTCTATTGCACCCATACTTGAAGATCTCGCAGATGAAATGGGCGAGCAAGTACAGATATGTAAAGTAGATGTGGATAATAACACTGATATAGCCGGGCGTTTCAATATCCGCGCTATACCAACCATGTTATTGTTCAAGGACGGTTCAGTCGTAGATCAGATAGTTGGTCTCACGAATAAAGATGATTTAAAGAGCAAGCTGTCCGCTCACCTATAATAGTTGTCTCCCACGGCGATACAACCGCATTCAGCACTGCTGTGGGCTTTCTCGAGAGATTCATGCTCACCTTTTAGCGCCAGGTGAATCGTTTAAGCGTTTCCGATTACAAAGGCGGCAAATTCTCATTCGCAATTAAACTACGCCGCTTGGGGTGAAGATAAAGACCTGTGTTTTTCCTGGTGATATTCTCTGCTAGGTGGTCAATACTATGCCGAAGGTTAGCAATAGCCCATATATAAGCAGAAATATAGCGGTGTAGGCTAATAGGTTATTGTATTCAATTCCTGTGCGTGACTTCGCGAGACGATACCTGAGCCATAAACTAGAGGGCCAAACAATTACTGGCAAAAGCAACCAGAGTTGGCGCTCCAATATCCATAGAAATAGAGTGCCTAAAAGGGCGATAAAAAATAATACTTGATATTCATAGAGAGAAAAATTGCGCCCAAATCTAACGGCTAGGGTATTCTTACCCGCGTTAGCATCGGTTTCCCGATCACGGTAATTATTAACTACGAGAATATTCGTGGTCAGTGAACCGGCGACGAAAGAGACCAGGAAGGCCTCGCGTGTAAATTGCCCTGTCTGAACATAATTGGTAAATACGACTGCAATTACTCCAAAAAAAATAAACACTAATAGGTCCCCCCATCCGTGATAGCCAAGGGGATAAGGTCCACCCGTATAGGCATAACCACAAATTATACTAAGGAAGCCTACAATGAGTAGAGCCCAGCCCCCATAGGGAATAAGCCCTGACCCCAGGCAAGCGGCGATGATAAAAGTTACACTCATTGCCCTTTTCATCACCAAGGGTTGAATTGCTCCTGAAGCAGTTGCACGAAAGGGGCCAATTCGATCAGGTGTATCGGCCCCCTTGATATAATCGTAATAATCATTGGCGAAATTCGTTCCTATCTGAACGAGTAACGCAAAAGCAAAGCAGAGCAAAGCCGGCAACCACTGAAAAGCTCCCGCCTTCCAAGCTAATGCACAACCCAATAAAACAGGTACAATTGCGGCTGGTAAAGTTTTCGGTCTTGCAGCAAGAATCCAGGGATTCATTTATTAAAGGATATTAATGATGATTATTCGTTCGGTTTAAAGTCTGACCGTCATTTTCTATCTTAGGAAGAAAAAATAATACCTGACATTTATAAAGGATAACTGGGGATGATTACTCGTCTATGATATCTTTGTGTTTCACTTAATACCAGTTGCTCCCGCTCGATGGTCCCAGCGTTATTTTCTGTCCTGTTTGGATTTAATACTTTCATTTCTATATCCACATAAACTAAGTACCCCTTAACGTTACTCTCAGGCCCGCCATAAATAAAATCCTTCTCTGCATCCCAAAGCTGAAGTGAACCCATCGCATCGCGGAAAGTAAAATGCAATCGAAAATCAAAGAGATTAGAAATTAAAAGATTTTCTTCTTTAGTGGCTTGTGATGAGCGTGGAACCCAAAAATTGCGATAATAACTCCCGGTAATCGCCGTTATAGCCAGTGCTTCACGAAATGTCGTTTCCGCATCCATGACCGTGCGGTATAAGCCCAAGGTTCTCGAATCACTGGATGCGGTATTAATTGAATTCGGATAGGCTAGACGATAAGAGACCGCACATATATCTCCATAAATGGGCGCACCCCCTTGCGATTCTCTGTCACGGTCAGGTAGTTGAGAGAAAAACATCAACCAGGCAGGATTGGTAAATCGATTTTCATTTTCACTTATTTCCTCCCTTACCACCCGTAACCATTCACTTCCATCGCTTCTCATAACCGACGATTCAAGATCACGGGCAAGTAGATCTAAAGTTAAACGCGCCTGTTGATTGATCATTCCCAAGCGGATTGATTGTCTCCATACATCCAAAATGTTAAGGCTGAGAGTGAGTATTATCGTAACAAGCAGTCCCATTATCGCCGCGACGACAATGATTTCCATTAAAGTAAATGCCTTAGAAAGTATTTGCGCACGCTCACCTCTACTTTGACCGGAACTTTTATTAACGATTAATCGCATAGGTATAAACACAGATATTATTTTCTTCATGAAATAAATTCTCATCAAAAATAAAATCGAACTGCGACGAATGAGGAGAATAAAAATAGATACGAATCTCCAGAGCGACAACCGCTTCGGGATATTGAATTAAAGGAACAAGGTTTCCCTGCTCGTCGCGTCCCTCTTCAAACTCTGAGTAGGTCTTTGAATCTCTGATTTTTATTTTAAAGACAGGACCTTCAACCGCATTCAATTCTTCTTTAATAAGCGCATAATTGAATTCATCTGTTCCCATTAAGCGAATCATATCAACGAGAAAATCACTGCGTGGATCAGGTGTGTTGGTATCACCACTTCCCCTCACCTGACTTGGATCAGCAGTATAAGAATAAGCAAGCAGTGTCTTACTTTTACCGTTCTCAACCCAATTATAAACCGCATCAAAAGCATACTTATGGTTTTGCAAATAGGCATCAATCCTGGCACTGATCCCGGTTAATTGATTTAACACATTTAGTTTATTAATCGAATTTAATAGGGAAGGTAAGAGTCCAATCAAAATAAGAACCGTAAACGAAAAGACACCGAGTGCCAAAACTACTTCGATGAGAGAAAATCCAAGCGTTGAATTTTTCCTCCTTCCAAAACTTTTCATCGTATGTTTTCGGGACTGGTATAAAAGGGAATCCCACTAAATTTTCCGATTAAAATCCCACCCATTGCGTGATTATTAAATTCAATCTCAAAGTCTTTATTGTTGAGGGGATGTAAAACCCCAGCCCCAACAACAAATTGAGCGCCAGGCTCATTGAAGACACCCGAAGAAGTAAATTCGTAATAGATCCATTTCTCTCCACTTCCTTCAATCTGAAATCGGGCGCGCGGAAACTCAACCATCATGATCTGCGCATCCGTCCAGGAGCTGATCTCCGTATTAAAATATACCCCAGGGGGTAATAGCGAACCGCCATTCAATGATTTCCAACGGCCTGAATGAATTTTTTCTTCATAGATGATCCCCATCTGGCGAAGATACTTTTCAGGTTCACCTGGATTATTATGAATAATTAGACGGGCATTGGCCTGTTTAAGGACCGCCTGATTTCGAGCTGACAGCAATAGACTACCTGCAAGCTGTTGTCCCGATTTTATTCTGAGATCTTCTCTTCGATTACTAAAATCGAAACCTAAAACCGAAACTAATATTAATATCAAACCGCATGCGACGACCAATTCTATTAGGGTAAAACTCAATTTTGGATTAGAGGAGTAATTATATTTCACACCTTATGGAAAATAATAAGTTCACTGGAATGTTGAAAAATTAATACGCTATACTTAATCCCAACTTTTAATGAATTCACCCCTTTCACCAGCTGAAATCACAACAATGCTGGCTCGAATATCACTTGGTAGATCATCGCTGTCGGGAATATAAATATTGTTATATGCATCTTTAAATTCTCTCATGATTTTCTCATTATCTATGTATCCGTCCACATCAACATCCAGAAAAAACCGGATATCCTTATTCTTAAAGGAATCGATTATATCACCATTCGTGTTAAATTCGGATTGGGTGAATTTATAAAAACTAATACCCTTACGGTTGAGAGCCATAGCTTCATCCGAGATGACTAGATTTTCGGTATGCATCGGCTTCGCTGAGAGAACTTCGATAAATAATCTACGTGTTGAAGGGTTTATTAAACTAAAGCTGATATCACAGGGCGATACATCAGCATCAAAATTTGGATAATATCCATACACTTGCTTGTATGATTCCAAAGCGAGAATGTATTGATTGAATTGGACCCTACTCTTTATCGTCAGGACCTGTGTTCTCACCGCCCACACGGCGGGGATCAATAGGCCTATAAGAATACTAATTATCGCAACGACCAACAGAAGTTCAAATAATGTAAATCCTGTTCTTCTAATACTTCTCGCCGCGAAGCACTCTCTATAGATTTCACCGGGCGATAAACTAGTACCCATATATAAGGTTATCGGCGTTTCCGGTATCCCGATTAAAGTAATTCGTATCCAGAATACCATTAGCTGGAATAGATGACCCCATTTTACTGTCTGGACCACGAGAGATGAGAAGAAATCCTGCTCTCTCCCAACTTAACCCCTGATCCAAAGTGTTTTTATATAAATAGTAATAGGCATTTTCCCACGGATCGATTATCACTCTATCGCCATTTGGATCTGGGCGTAAAGCAGTCATCACATCAGGGTTTTGGAGACTGTATTTTGTCCCCTCGATAAAAAATTTTTCCTTGCTTGAATTTACAAATATCTGCGCTTCACGGTCCCACCGCCACGTACCGTTTAAGGCCGCATAAAATAAAATTGCGTTATCCAAAGGATCATTTCCATCTATCCATGGATAGTCGCCATAATAGATTTTGTATTCTTCCAATGCCTGTGCCAAAGAGGCGAGTTCAGCACAAACACGAGAATGGGCAGCAGTTTGGCGAATTCCGTCTGCAATCCCGAATGCGATTCCCAGCATAATAATTATCAGACTTATGACTGCCAACAATTCTAGAATACTAAAGGCGTGTCCTCTCTCCACGTTATTAGAAAATCGGTTCCAGAGAGGAAAAACTTAAATTTACAATACCTGTAATTCACCCCCTCTCACTAACCGGACCAAGGCTTACAGAAGGAAATCTAATGATTCAATATGGGCATTGACAGATGCCTATAAACTTCTAGGATCAGGTTAAATAGACCCTTTAGAGGGCTCTTTTTAAGAAAAAAACCACGGCATTAGTTTTAAAAACCAACGGTTTTTTCCACGTTGATTCTATTTTCCTCCGCCATTGGGAAATTTTATCTATCCCTTAGAGCCTTCTCTGCTTATGGAGACGAATAACCAGCCCCAAAGTAATCAAACTAATATTAGCGTTGAAGGCATTTTTGAGCCTCAAGCTAATAAATCGGGCCAATTGCTTGATCCTGCAAAAAATGGTCGGAGGCGCGACTCTGACCCCTTTCTACCCCAGGAATTGATTCGCCGTTTCAAAGTACGCCGGGGTAGCCATATAGTCGGACAAGGACAACAGGATAGGAGGTTTCCTAATCCAAAAGTGCGCTATATCGACTCGATTGATAACGTGCCCGTGGAAGAGCGTAAAAAAAGCATTGAATTTACCCAGCTTACAACCATCACCCCCGATAAATGGTTAAAACTTGAAACAAAAGATGGTAATATGACGGTACGCGCGATGGATATCTTTTGTCCTATAGGCAAAGGACAACGCGGACTTATTGTCGCGCCTCCACGAACCGGTAAGACGACACTGCTACGGGACATTGCTCTCGGTATCATTGAAAATCATCCTGAATGTCATGTTATGATGCTTCTTGTCGATGAAAGGCCCGAAGAAGTAACCGATCTCAAGCGAAGTGTGCCCGCCGAAATATGGGCCTCTTCAAATGACGAAGAATTGCTAAACCATATCCGCATAGCGGATTTAGCAATCGATCGCGCCAAGCGTTTAGTCGAAGTCGGAAGAGATGTCGTTATAATGTTGGACTCACTAACCCGCTTATCACGCGCGCATAACTCAGCTAAAGGTGGCGGTGGCCGCACAATGTCGGGCGGCTTGGATATCCGTGCCCTCGAAAAACCCCGTCAGTTATTTTCTGCAGCACGTAATACCGAAGAAGCAGGCAGTCTAACCATTATGGCCTCTGCGCTTATTGAAACCGGAAGTCGCATGGATGATTTCATTTTTCAAGAATTCAAGGGGACCGGAAACATGGAAATGGTACTGGATCGTAAAGCAGCTGAACTACGCATCTGGCCGGCGATTAACATTGCCGCCTCCGGCACTCGCCGTGAAGAACTTCTACTCCATCCCGATATGCTTGAACAATGTCACTTCCTTCGTCGAGCACTTGCCGGGATTAAGGTTGAAGAAGCCGCTGAAACAGCTATCGCGCGCCTTTCTACAACGAAAACGAACGAAGAGTTTTTCGATCTTATAAAACTCTAGCTATTTTTCCCACCGGGAAAAGGTTCTGGCTGACGCGCGTGATTTAATTAATTCTCAGTAAATGAATTGATTGATCTGGAATAACCCGATCGGTTACCGTGCATTCTTAATAAATGTTTCTAGTTTTCCGGCATCTTTCACTCCGGGTGAAGATTCCACACCACTGTTGACATCGATGTATTGAGCCTCGGTAGCAGCGAGTGCGTCCCTTATATTTTCAGCGTTTAATCCACCTGAGAGGATCCACTTTTTATGTGAATATAAAGCCTGCAATTCGTAAAACATTTTCCAGTTACTAGTCTTCCCCGTGCCCCCATATTTACTCTTTGCATAGCTATCCAACATGAATGTATCTGCGTATTCCAATACGGATCGTGGAAATGATTCACCTGGAGGAATTCGTGGAGCAAGCCAAAGTTTTTCTGCCCCAACGGTCTCGCTCCATGTTGCGAGGCTAGAAATTGGGATCCCAAGATCGAAATGGACCTGAAAGAAATCAAATCCGAGATCCAGCATTTTTTTTAGATCCGCGGCCAAGGGTAAAACATTTACATAGACACGTTTTCCCCGCGGGATCTCCACGAATATATCTCCAATGCTATCAGAAGCGATCACTCTCGGTGAATGCGGATAGCAGTTCAGACCGATTAAGTCAGCTCCTAAATTAATCGCAGTCTTCGCATCCTCCTTGCATGTGATACCACATACTTTGATCTTTGCTACAGAGCTCATGAGTCAATGATTTATAATTACAATCACTAGCGATTATGGGTAATACCGATATCTACAGCGAATTAAATTTTTCCACAATTGCCTGTATCATTCCATCAATTGATTGACTTTCCGATTCCAATTCAATGGGGACACCGGCCTTACGCATCGAATCAGAAGTGATGGGACCTATACTACATGAAATTGGATTTTTTGCTCCTTTTTCCAACTGTAAAGATGCCGCCTGATCGACAAAAGACTTTACGGTGGAGGGACTGGTAAAAGTGACGACGTCCGCTCCGTCTTTGCGAAACGATTTCGCCGCTGGATGTTCTGAAATGTCATAGGTATCCGTTCTGTAGACCGTAAAGGTGTCAACAATAGCGAGTGCATCTTCAAGTCTTTTAACCATTAGATCCCGATTGCGATTACCCGTAATCACTAGAATTTTTAAATGCTCTATTGATTCATATTCTATAAGCGCATCGGCAAGTGCTTCGGCATCGGAAACATTCGGAACCAGGTCAACCGTCAGATTATATTTATTAATTGCTTTCGCAGTCTCCTGTCCGACCGCAGCAACTTTAAGTCCCCCGAATGAGCGAATGTCCGAAAAGGTTTCCAAAAAGATATGAAAAAAGTGTTTAACACCATTACTGCTTGTAAAAATAATCCAATCATAAGATCCCAATTCAGAAAAAATAGCTTCATTAGCACCCGGATCATTTACCCTTTTAATTTGAATGAGTGGGAGTTCGATTACTTCAGCACCAGTGGCTTCCAGTTTATAACTCAGTTTTGCCGCTTGATCACGATCTCGAGTGACTACGATACGTTTACCAAAGAGCGGTCTTTTCTCAAACCACCCCATTTTATCATTAAGCTTCGCTGCCTCTCCCACGATAATAACACTCGGCGATCCGAGATCCTTTTTACTGCACTCTTCCGCCACCTTTGAGAGCGTGGAAAGTAGACTGCGTTGTTGGGGAAGAGTCGCCCATTGCACAACGACAACCGGTGTATCCGGTAAAAGTCCACCTGAAATAAGCTCGGTCGCAATCCTTTCAAGTTGCCCCATGCCCATGTAAATACAAAGTGTTTCGGCATTTTTCGCAAAGTCATGAAAAGAGATACGAAATTCATGTTTTTCCGGATTTTCATGACCGGTCAAAAAACTTATCGAAGAACTAAAATCACGATGAGTCAGCGGTACCCCCGCATAGGCCGCTGCCGCTAAAGCAGCCGTGACTCCGGGAACTATCTCGAATCTTATGCCATCTTCAACTAAGCGACGGGCTTCTTCACCTCCTCGACCGAAGATAAAAGGATCACCTCCCTTTAATCTGACTACCGTCTTACCTTCCTTTGCATGCCGGACGATTATCTCCTCGAGTTCGTCCTGAGGTATCGCATGAAATCCCGGCTTCTTCCCGACATACACCTTCTCACATTCCGATTTACACCAGTCGAGCAGACGGTCATTGATTAGGTTATCATATACTATAACGTCAGCTGACGCGATAAGATCACGCGCGCGTAGCGTTAGTAACCCCGGGTCACCGGGTCCGGCACCGACAAGATAAACAATTCCCGGAATCATGAATCCTTTAGTTCGTTTACGATTTCACGCAGACGGATTTTGATCTCCGCATCGTCGAGATCCACAAAATCATACTGATTAAAGCCATGATTCTCATGATATACGTATAAAATGTCAGCGAGAAAGTAGGCTGCATGCGCGCTATGACAACCACCCCCCAGCTCGCCGATGAGATACCGTTCAATCGATACGGCACGATCTGTAATTTCATCGAGAACAGCTTGATATTGTGGAGCATCACCTTCCCGACATTCAAGGGCTATTGCGCCCTGCCCTGCCGCGGGGACGAGCTCGCGAATAGTGTACGGTTTAAAGATCAGTCCTGGCCAGGAATCGATAGAGAGACGATTCAGTCCAGCTGCAGCGAGAATTGTGGCATCAGCTTCGCCGGAAGCAATTTTATCTAACCGCGTTTCAACATTGCCGCGAATTTCAATCCAATTAATCCGGGGGTGAAGCAAGCCAACCTGGACGCGTCGACGCGGACTGCTCGTAGCTATCGTTTTAATATCTGAGCAACCCTCGCGCATGACAAACACGTCGAGGGCATCGGCCCTGGACAAATATCCGGCCAGGGTCAAACCAGATCCTAGTTCCATTGGTAGGTCTTTGGCGCTATGTACTGCAAGATCTGCCCGACCTTCATTTAAAGCCATTTCCAACTCTTTAGTAAACAGCCCTTTTCCACCTTCTGTTTCTAGTGACCAACTGCGTCTCTTATCACCGGTCGTTGATAATTTAAGCATGCTAAAATCATATTCGGGAAGCTTTTCCTTTAGATAATCACAAGCGAGTTGTGTCTGAATTACGGCTAAGGGACTCTTTCGCGTAGCTAAAGTAATGTTCTTACTCATAGGAAATCATATAAAGAACGCTGAACCTGATACAACTTAGGGTTGGATTGCCACTATTCAAAATAATTCTGAAATTTAAAAGCAATTCCAGACACCTTCCAAAGCCTTAGGCCTCACTTGCCAGCTGATAATTATTACAGAATAATTGAGACCTATAGCACGCTTTCACTCCGGTGAAAACAGGTTGAGCTCTAGTTATAAGCCGCTTGTGCCCCTTTAATATTCCTCTTTTTAACCCAAGGCATTATACTACGAAGACGTTGCCCTATTTTTTCAATACCATGTTTTTCGCCCTTTTTAAGTAAGGCATTATACTTCGGTAAACCTCTTTTGTATTCACTGACCCACTCCTTCGCGAATTTCCCTGATTGGACGTCTTTTAAAATTCCTTTCATCACTTTCTTCGTCTGCGAATTGATAACTCGAGGGCCCCGTGTGATATCGCCATACTTCGCTGTTTCCGATACGGAAAATCGCATTCCTGCAATTCCAGATTCAACCATGAGATCCACAATAAGTTTTAATTCATGCAGACATTCAAAGTATGCCATTTCCGGTTGATATCCCGCCTCAATCAGTGTCTCGTACCCGGCGAGGACAAGCGCACTTGCTCCACCACAGAGAACCGCCTGTTCACCAAAGAGGTCGGTTTCAGTTTCTTCTTTAAATGTAGTCTGTAGCACACCGGCCCTTGTCGCCCCTATCCCTTTGGCCCAAGCCAAGGCAACAGATTTGGCTTTTTTAGATGCGCCAGGTTCGATTGCGATAAGGGCGGGAACTCCTTTCCCTTCAAGATACTGGCTGCGGACAATGTGCCCGGGGCCCTTGGGAGCAACCATGATTACGTCAATCTTCTTCGGCGGTTTGATGAGGTCAAAATGGATACAAAAACCATGGCTGAAAACAAGGGTTTTACCTGCGCTTAGATTAGGCGCAATTTCATTTTCGTAGAGTGATGCCTGAACCATATCAGGTACCGCAACCATAATTACGTCCGCTTTTTCTACCGCTGTCGGCACATCGAAAACTTCGAAGCCCTGCTTTTTCGCAACTTTAATCGATTTGCTTTTAGGGTATAAGCCAATAATGACTTTTAGCCCGCTATCTTTTAAATTTTGCGCATGGGCGTGACCTTGAGAACCATAGCCGAGCACGGCCAGGGTTTTGTTTTTCAATACAGATAGATTCGCGTCTTTATTGGTATAAACTTTTGCCGGCATATTTTTCCTTTTCTTTATTCATGAGTTAAATGTTTTCCGTAGAAATTAATTTTCTTCACTCTCTTCTTTTGCTATCCGTCTCTTAAGGGCAACGTTTCCGGTCCTCGCGAGTTCCAGGAGCCCAAAAGGTTCAATGAGTTCTAAAAATGCTCGCACTTTGCTTTCATCACCTGTCATCTCAACGATAATTCGGTCGCGGCGAACATCGATAATCTTCGCGCGAAAGATATCACAGATCTGCACTAATTCCCCACGTGTTTCTGAGTTAGCTGAAACTTTTAACATGATCAGCTCTCTTGCTACAAACTGCCCTACCCTCAAATCGATAACTTCAATAACGTTAACCAGTTTCTGCAGTTGTTTAATGCATTGATCAAGTTGCTCATTATCTCCCTGAACGGTAGCTGTAATACGTGATAATTCCGGATCCTGCGTCGGTCCGACATTGAGGGTATCAATATTAAATCCACGACCGCTAAACATCCCGGTCACGCGAGTTAACACCCCAAATTGATTTTCAACTAAAACTGATAAAGTATGTCGCATTATTTTTTATCTAACACCGCAGACTAAGACTCAAAGCACCCACCAATTAATTTTAAAGCTAGATTAAGCGCTTCGACGTCCAAAATATTTCTCATCACACTCGTGACATTATCTCAACAAACAAGCTGTTGACTTTCAAGAATTAGATAAAACAAGCAAGCTTAAATCACAGTCAATATCAATTGAGCGTGAAAACATAAGAAAGACAACCTTGTGCCAAGTTGCCACTTTACGCGTAGAGTAATTATACGCCGCTATTGCTTAACAATCTCTCAGGAGAATTTCCAATTCGCATTCTCCAAGGGCCGGTCCGATACCTGGTCGGCAATCTTTCTGAGCCAGCTTCCAGGTTGGCTCTGATATAATTGGCTTATCGTATGAAGCTGGTGAATCTTTTCCGCTAGTTGTGCGGCGGTAATGCCTGGTAAAATGATTTTTACTTCACCTGCTGAAGTCATTAATTTAATTTGCTTCCCAGGTGCCACTGAGAGGGAAACATCCTGTCTTCCCCCCGCGTCTTTTAATAAAGAGAATATCTCTGGCTCGTTGATCAATTTACTTTCTAAGTGAAAGATATGGTTTTTCAACTGGCTGATATCGGTAATTCCATTGTCTTTTAAGTAATGGACGAGATCAGTATTCACGTTAGCGCTTACTGCATCCAGCTGATTTTTGAAACTGGATATTTCACTTGAGGCTTCTCTTATTTTTGGAGAATGCGTCATAACGCGTTCCAAAAGATTATGTCCGATTGAAACAAGAGCAGTGGCTAAGAGAGGAGTCATTTAAACGACCGGTTTACACTTACGATTATATTATATTAGATTCTTATCGTTAAACCAAATGAACGATCTTTAATATGTCGGTCCAATAACCTATTCTTAAAGAAATACCTCAGCGCATTAATTGGAATATTCGCACACCATAAGCAATCGCTTCGGCGCGTGAAACGCTTAGCCGAATAAGTGTCTAACCCCTAGAGCAATCAAACATAGACCAGCAATCTGTGATCGAAGGGAGCGACAGTATTATGTTCCTGGATTTTGTTTAAAGTCCTGTTATTCAAGGTGGCACCTTCAGGAATGAGAAGCAACCCGGTTGGACTTTTGATGTCCTGGGCGAGAATCATGTCCGGCTTTAATTCTGAAAATAGAATTTCTTTAACCTTACTCGGTAAATTCACGAGTCGACTGGCCTTTAAAAACAGACGGACTGCACTCGGCTCAAAAGCATTGCCTGATTCATTCAAAATATTATCAATCGCTTCTTCTCGCGGTAATCCACACTCCACGTAATAAACAATCACGGCAAGTAACCGGGCGGTACAGGGTATATTTTCACCCGCAAGACCATCGGGATAGCCTTTCCCATCCCATCTTTCATGGTGCGCGCGGATTGTTGATCCCACCTTTTTCAAGTCATTCAAGAAGGTGGCCAACGTTTGGCCATATACGGGGTGGTTGTGAATAAGCAGCCGTTCTCTTTGCGTTAGGGCGTTTGGAGATATTCTCGCTTTATAGAACAATTCTCTCGAAATGCCTATGAGACCTATATTCTGCAGCCACGCGCTGACTTTAAGAACCTGTTCCTCTTCCTCCGTTAAATAACCGGTATCTGTAAATAGATGGCAGAGTTCGACAATCGCCTTTGTTTCTTTCCCTAACCCCGGATGCTAGGTGCTGATTATACGATAACAAAGTTCAAGTGAATGTTTGAAATTATGAGTCAGAGCATCGTGGGCTTCATCTAATTTCACCTTCTGTTCAGTGAGTTCATGCACTTTAGATTGCAGTTCCCTATTGGCGTGAGCCAGGCTATCATTCAGTTTTAAGGTATCAGCTTGCAGTTTGATATTCAATTCCAGGAGATGAAAGCGGTGAATACCGTTTTTAACTGTAGCTAAGAGTTCTTCACGTATCCAAGGTTTAGCGATAAATCTATATATCTCTCCTCGGTTAATAGAATCAATAACCGTGTTGAGGCTGAGAACGCCAGTAATCAAAACCCGGGATGCATAGGGTTGGATTTTTTTCGCCTCCATGAAAAACTCCAATCCCGTCATTCAAGCCATTCGTTGATCAGAGATAATAACTGCAAATTTTTCCTTTTTCAGTTTTTCAATCGCATCTAAAGGGGTATTGGCCTTAACTATATGATAGCCCTCGGACTGCATCGTCTCAATCAACGCGATCAGTATAATTTCATCATCGTCAACAATGAGTACACTATTATTTTTATTTTCGCTTGTTATCATTAATCCATTGGGTGAAATAGAGATGAAAGTTTTTCTAAAACTTCAGCCCGCTTAAGACGTCGACATAATACAAGGTCGGCTTTGCTGTTTATATCATTGGGTGATTCGTCAGGATTACACCCAGCTACCTGCAGTGCAGTTTTAATAAAAGGGTGATTAATTCTGATATCTTGCAAGAGCTGTTCGATTGAGGAATCATAAATAGTGCACACGAGAAAAATCATATGGGGCTGACATTTTGTTTCTCTCAGATGCTTCCTCATTGAATGATTATCGGAAAAAGTAATAACTTCCCATTCTTTGCGTCTCATCAATGAGACGAGATCTGAATTGTGAATATCGTTCTGGAAGTAGATGATAACGTTTGGTCTGTTTTTATAATAATACTCATTCTCATCCGTCGGGTTGTCCTCCTCTAAAACTTCATTATAGTCTGAAATGGGCAGAAAAATGTAGAAAGACGTTCCCTTATCAGGGTGGCTTGATACCGCGAATCGACCGCGATGGTTTTCTACAAAGAGACGGGCATTATATAGACCAAGTCCCGAACCCTTATTATCTTCTTTCGTGGAAAAATAGGGGTCAAAAATTTTAGATAAGTAATCTTCTTTTATCCCGCTTCCATTGTCTTTATAACTAATGATAACGCCGTCAACTTCAGCGGTAAATGGCCCTTCATAGGTGTTTTAAAACGGTTTCTCCCTCTTTAACCTTTTTGACGGCAATCGCGATTTCACCATTATTTTCCAGCGCATCGCGCGCGTTTAAAGTCAAATTCAGCAACACTTGCCGAAAGCTCACTTCATCGATATATACTGGTAACTCTTCACCTGTAAATTCAGTCCGTAAATGTGTGTTTTTAGAAATAACCACTTGAATGAGATCCAACTGATCGCGAATCAAATCTTCAATGTTATGAATATTTCGTTGGCTGTTCAGATCTCGATTTAAATCGATGATCCGTCGCACCAAATTTTGCGCTTCCATCGAATTCTTTTTGATCTGATTGATTCCGTGAGCCCAAGGATGCTTTTCATTTATCAGTGAATGATAAAGTTCACTTAAAGAGTAGATCCCAGACATAATGTTACTGAAATCGTGAACCAAGCCACTTGTTATATTAGCAAGCGTTTCCTTCCAGGCTGTACTCGTTAAACGATTCTCGGCAATCAACTGTCGGCTATTATCGAGAAGGACACCTTCATATCCGAAAAGGAGGCCCGAGCGTGATCTATGGGCTGTTCTCACATCTGTAATGTATATAATTTTCCCTTCTTCCGGACGGCGAATACGATAACTGAGACTTATGGTATTGTCAGTGTGTGTTTGATTTTCAATTTCTTTAAGAAAATAATCTCGATCCTTATCGTATATTAATCGGAGAAATTGATTACCGTTCTTGGTTACAAGCTGCGGTTCAAGACTGAACTTTTCCATAAATCCTGGTCCTATATAGCTAAATGAAAAATCAGGACCGGTTCTCAGTGAATACAATAACGGCAATGCTCCACTCCAGGAAATTGAAAGACAAATACTGGGAATTGACCATATGACACTGGGCAGACAACTTCTCGAATCCTGGGATCTACCAAAAGTAATATACGAGGCAGTGGGTAGTCACCATAACCCTGAGTTAATTGACGACAAATCCAGCGACGCCTATATGATTGCCCAGGTTTTATACATCGCGGCGATATGCGGCGACCTCTACTCCGGCAGCGACGTAAATATTAATGTAGAAGCACTGCGCCAGGCGGGAGCTGCTTACTTCGATATGGATGATGCTCAATGTCAAAACTTCCTTCAAGACATTCAAGAGCTCGTTCCCGATATAATTGGTGTCCTCAGCATTAAAAGTAGCGATCCGAACGAATTAATGAAAATCAGATCACAAGCTACAGAGTATATTATTAAGGAAAGCTTAGCCCTTAACCAGGAGGCGCACGCCATAACTAATAATGCGAAACGACTTGAGGAAAAAAACCTGGAATTGGAGGACCAGGCGATTACTGATTCTCTAACCGGACTGCGAAACCGCGGTTTCTTTGATAATACGATTAAAGACATACTTGAATGCTCGACTCAAAATGGAAATGCAATGGGTCTACTCATTCTCGATATTGATCATTTTAAAAGTGTAAATGATAGTTACGGCCATCAAACCGGGGATGAATTACTGAAGAAGATTGCTAAAACTATCACCGACCATACCGCACCCAATGATTATGCCGCGCGTTATGGGGGTGAGGAGATGGCGATTATCTGTCCCCAAGTATCTAAATCTGATCTCCATGATCGCGCCGAAACCTTGCGCCATGCGATTAGTAATGTCGCGGTAAATATCGGTTTGGAGTCAGTGTCGAGAACCGTATCCATCGGGGGCTGTATCCTGGAAAACGTCTCTGATGCCAAAATTGCACCGAAGGTTATTAACGCGGCGGATGCCGAACTTTACCGGGCCAAATCAGGGGGGCGGAATTGCGTGCTCATCACCTCCCTCAATGCCTGAAATTTAAAAACTGGTGGGCCTGGACGGACTCGAACCGCCGACATCTTGCGTGTAAAGCAAGCGCTCTAGCCAACTGAGCTACAAGCCCATAAAACTCTACTCATTAGACATATGTTTCGAGAATCCCATGGCAAGATATTTATAGACGAGAGCGCCCCCAGGATTAGGGGTTAAATCGATTTTTGCACCAACTTCAAGTGACCATGCTCATGCATATATTCAGCAATCTGAATCGCGTTAAGCGCGGCCCCTTTCCATAACTGGTCACCGACTACCCAAAAAGTAATTCCGTTTTCAAAAACCGTATCACGCCGTATTCTCCCTACCCCACACTTTTCTTTTTCTGCAAAATCGATAGGCATCGGGTACTGCCCGTTCTCCGGGTCATCAACCAGTTCGCTACCGGAGAAATCTATTATCGCCTGACGTGCTACATCCAGATCTACTGGATCTTTAAATTCTGCATTGATGACTACGGAATGGGCACGGAATACCGGCACCCGTACACAAGTGGTAGAAGCCAGAATGTCAGCCACATCCATAATCTTTCGGCTTTCATTCTGCATCTTCATCTCCTCCTTTGTGTAACCATTTTCCAGGAACGCATCGACATGAGGCAATAAATTGAATGCGATGGGGTGAGGATATACTTTCGGACTGACACTATTACCCGACGCCCAAGCTTTCACTTGCTCCTCAAGTTCATATATCGCAGCTGCTCCGGTGCCGGAAACCGCTTGATAAGTTGCCGCGAAGAAACGCTTTAACCCAAATGCACGATGTAGCGGATACAGCCCCATGAGCGCAACTGCGGTTGTACAATTAGGATTAGCTACGATCCCTTCATGTTGGGCGGCTGCGTGTCCATTAATTTCAGGGACAACGAGGGGAACTTTGGGATCCATGCGAAAGGCAGAACTGTTATCGATAACGAGGCATCCCCGTCCCACCGCTTCAGGCGCCAATTTTTTCGAAGTGCTTCCACCGGCGCTGAATATCGCTATATCCAAATCTTCAAAGCTTTCCGGTCTGGCTTCTTCGACGGTCCAGCTTTTGCCCTTGTAGTCTATTTGTTTACCTGCTGATCGCGCCGAGGCAAAAAGGCGAATCTGCGCACAGGGAAAATTTCGCGCATGAATGAAATGAATCAGTTCTTGACCCACGGCACCCGTTGCACCGACAATTCCTAAATTGTAATTTCTGTCCAATGTTTGTATCTCCGATAGAATCTATAATTGATTATTGCACATCACTTAAAATCAAACGTTCAAAGGATGTGTTTTATATATCTATTGGCGAGCAAAAACTGCACCACTATAGCGATCGTCAAAAAAAAGCTGCCTACGACGTCTCTACTTCCATCGCTCGCCCATCCTGCTTAGAGAATTCATACGGCACGCCGCTGGGGCTCCATTGCGTTGAAACAAAAATAGGTGACACCTCCCGCCTGTGGACCGTTTTTAAGGGTCGTGCAGACACGGGGGTGATATACTCGGAATA
>Ga0114999_10000947_pt1 | contig 41821 bp, 23 predicted proteins | sample ArcticOcean_MG_C_3_FD_89820 | JGI IMG/M metagenome (GOLD analysis project Ga0114999, IMG submission 89820) | Marine microbial communities from western Arctic Ocean - ArcticOcean_MG_CB8_126 | ecosystem: Environmental > Aquatic > Marine > Oceanic | place: Arctic Ocean: Canada Basin | collected...
AAAGAAGGTGCTTGCCCATCGGGGCGCAACCATTGCCCCGCATAGTATAGCGCCTCGCCGAGCAAATAGTAGATGCGGGTGCGCTGCAAGCGCATTTGCAGTTTAATAAAGGATCGGTCACTGCCCAGCCGCACAAAGGGCGTCGCCGCACCATAGGGCCCGACGAATTCGTTATGCCCCGCGTAGATCAGCACCAGGTCCGGCTCTTGCGCGGCGACCTCTTCGGCGAAGTCGAGCAGTACATAAGAATTAATGGCGGTAATGCCACAGTTAATGACCTCGATTTCGCGCCCGGGATAGGCGTCTTCGAGCATCAATTGCAAGAAATTCGGAAACGAGGTCTGGGCCGGATTGGGAAAACCCAGCAAGGTCGAAGCGCCAAGCACAAAAATACGCAAAACGCCTTCGTCCTTATCCTGCGCGAAACGATCCTGGCCGGGGGCCAAGCGCGCGTACTGGTGCGGAAAAAAACGCCGGGCTGCCTGCGGGTTGAGGCGGTAATCTCCTCCTTCGGCCATAAAGAGATCATTACTTGGCCCGATGCCCAAAGCCCGCAGGCCCAACTCGACAATAACCAGCAATAACAAACCCGCTACCAACGCCAAAGCTCGGCTCAACGCTTGCACAGCATTTCCTTTGCCCCTTCGCACTGTTTTTACTTTATTGTCTATAACACTTAAATGATAAAAATGGCCGAAACTACACCACACAAAGAAGCATCCTCTGCCATTACTGCACGAGGATTCCTCGTCGGTTCCGTAATGAGCCTGCTCATCGCCATCGGCATCCCCTATGGTAGTATGGTGATCCAGGGGTCACGCCTAGGCCTCAGCTCGGCAACACCAGCGGCCTTCTTCCTACTCTTCGTACTGCTGCTAACCCTGCATGTTTTTTTGGGCGCGCTCAACCGAGCCTGGGCCTTCAGCCGGGGCGAACTGGTGACGATATTCGTCATGATGGCCGTCGCCACCGCCATTCCCACTCGCGGCGTCATCGGCATGCTGTTGCCGATGATCACTGGCACCTTCTACTACGCTACCCCCGAAAACCAATGGGCCGATCAAGTCCACCCCTTCCTCTCTGGATGGATGGTGGTCTTCGACCCCGAAGCCGTCAAAGCCTTTTACGAGGGTACGCAAGGCTCATCTTCAATCCCATGGCACGTTTGGCTGGGGCCGCTATTGCGCTGGTTTGTCTTTTACGCCGCGTTCTACGCGACCATTATTTCCGCCATTTCGATGCTGCGTCGGCAATGGGTGGACAATGAACGCCTAGTCTTTCCTTTAGCCCAGGTACCGCTGGCGCTGATCCAAGACGGGGCCGACGGTGAAAAAAAGATCCTCAAGCCCATTTTCCGCAATCCCGTGATGTGGTGTGGCCTGCTGTTGCCACTCTTCATCAATAGCGTCAACGCCCTGCACCACTACTTTAATTTTATTGCCCCGATAGTGCCCTCGACCAGTATCGAAATATTCAACCGCACCGCGACCCTAGGTATCCGCATCAATTTCCTGATGTTCGGTTTTGCCTACTTCATCAATTCTAATATCGCCTTCAGTCTGTGGTTTTTCTATTTGCTGCACGTGGTACAGGAGAGCCTGTTTACCTATGTCGGCATCTTCAACCCCGAAGAATTGGGTCCTTGGACCGGCTCCGGACCGGTCGGCGCAATTATGGGGCATCAGATGATGGGCGCGCTTATCACCCTGGTCTGCTACGGCCTGTGGACTGCCCGCCCGCACTTGCGCGATGTCTTCCACAAGGCGCTTACCGGCGACGAGCGCATCGACGACTCGCAGGAAATCCTCTCCTATCGGGCGTCGGTCGTTCTCTTTTTCGCCGGGATCGGCATTATGGGCTACTGGTTGTGGCAATCGGGGATTCCCGCATGGATCGTGCCCTTCTTCCTCTTTTCGACGCTGGTCATCTTTATCGGGCTGGCCCAGGTAATCGCCGAGGCCGGCTTGCCCACCGTGACCCCAGAAATGGTGCCCGCCGGTTTTGTCGTATCGAGCGTCGGCGTCCCGGCGCTGGGGCCGGCCGGTATGGTCGCCACCGGCTACACCTTTGTCTGGGCCGGGGACCTATTGATTTTCATGACCGCACCTTTGGCCAATGGTCTGCGCTTAGGCAGCGACCTCAAAGGCTCGCGCCGCGGCCTCTTTTGGGCCATCGTCACCGCCATGCTCATCAGTCTCGTCGCCTCGTGCTGGTTTATGCTGCATATAGCCTATCGCGACGGCGCGCTCAATTTGCACCCGCAATATTTCACCGGTTTTGCCGCCTACCCCTCCGATTTCGCTGCCAAAAAACTCGCGACCCCCACCGGTCCGGATCTAATTGGCTGGCTATGGACGGGTTTTGGCGCGTTAATAATGGGGGGCCTAATGGCCGCCCGCCATTATTTCATATGGTGGCCTTTCCACCCGCTGGGTTTCGCGGTGAGCACCGGCTGGGTGATGAACAGCATTTGGTTTTCTATATTTTTAGCTTGGTTGATCAAAATCACCGCCCTAAAATACGGTGGTCCCCGCACCTACGCTCTGACCCGTCCGTTCTTTATCGGGGTGGTCATCGGTCAATTCGTCGCCGCCGGTCTCTGGCTGGTCATCGACGGGTTCACGGGGATGGTCGGCAACTCAGTACCTGTATATTAAATAAGATATTCGGAGGAATACATGCGTTTAGTTGGCATCTTGTCTTTCGCACTCTGTTTCGGTGGCTGCACCGCAGAGGACAAACCCGTGGCCACCGTTGGCGAGCGGGCCATTTCCGCCGAGCAATTACAGGCCTTCGTCGGCAGACTGCCCGACGGCCTCAAAAGCAAGGAGGGTGGCGATGCCGCCAGACGCGGATACCTTCAGTCGCTCATCGACCGCCAACTGCTGCTCACCGAAGCGGAGACGCACGGCATGGACACGCTCAAGGCGGTCCAACGCAAGGTTCGCGAGGCGGTTGACGCGCGAGTCATCGTGCTCTACCGGGCGCGTTTTCTCGCCCCCGAGGCGACCGTCGCCGAAGAAGAGGTCCGCCGCGTGTTCAACGACGACGGCTATCACCGCGAACGCAAACTCAACGCCATTCTCGTCCGCACCCGGGCCGAGATCGAACAAGTCGCGGTCGAACTCGCCGCCGGCCAACCCTTCGCCGAAGTAGCCCGCGCCCACTCGCTCGACAAACGTTCCTCTGAACAGGGCGGCCAGCTCGGTTTTATCGGCCGAGAAGCAGCACCTGGGCTGCATGTCCCGGCCGAATTATTCAACTCTCTACCGACGAACGAGCTTTCCAAACCCCTCCCAGCCGGGCAAAGCTGGCACATTATACGCTTCACTGAAGACCGTCCTACGCCCTATGAACGCTACCGTCCCCTTATCGAAAACATGCTCTTCACCGAACGCATGACCGCGGTTCAAGCCGAGCATTTTGAACAGCTAAAGGAATCTACAGCCGCCGCGCTGGACCAGGCAGGTTTCCGCTTGATGCTCGACGGAGCCCGCCGTCTCGACATAAGCGGCCTAGATACGAGCGAGGCGACACTCTATACCTATGGCGAGGATCGAGTCACTATTGCCGCGGCTTGGCAGGCCCTACAGCGAATCAACGCGCAGAATAGCCTCAAGGACAGCGTTCGCGCCCTAGCCACGCTCGAACGTATGGTCCTCAACCCGTCTCTCCTGCGCCGGGCGGCACGCGACGAGGGTCTTTATACAGAACCCGAGATGCACCGCCTCGAACGCCGGGTGCGCGACAATACGCTACTCGACGCGGTGCGCAACCGCTTCGCCGCTATCGACTTGCTCACCGACGCCGAAGTCTGGGAATTCTACGATGCCAACCCCAACCGCTTCTACCACGAGGAGGCCATTGAGGTCGAGGAATTGCTCATTCGCGACCTGACCGACGCCGTCGATATCAAGGAGCGCATCGCCGCCGGCACCTCCTTTGCGGAATTCGCCGACCGCAGCGTACGCAAGAGCGCCGTCAACACCCAGGCCCATTTCCATTTTCATCCCCGCGACAAGTCGGTCTACCCCAAACTGGTGCCGGCCATCTTCGGCGCCCAACAGGGCCAATTGATGGGGCCGCTCAGGGTTCAGGGCGGTTATGCGCTCTTTCGCGTCAATGGCAAAAAGCCCGGCGGCGTCGAACCCTACGAGCAGATCCAACGCCAGGCTCGCGGGCTCCTGCGACGGGAACGCGAAAACCGAGCGTTTGACGACCTGGTCAAAGACCTGCGCCAGCGCCACGCCGCGCAGATCAAGATAGACCAGAGCCAATTGCGACAAGCCCTTCCCGACTCGCTGGTCCCAGGCCCCTGACGGATGCGGATCGGCCTGTTGTTGACCCTGATCTCGCTGGGTTGTGGCGACGGAGGCAATGTATCGGAGATCCCTGACAACGCGCAAAACCTCCAAGAGGCAGTCCGTTTGCGCAGTCAGGGATCGATCTTTTTGCAACAAGGTCGCCCGGCACGGGCCCTTGAGGCACTCGCGCAAGCGGTCCGGCTCGATTCCTCCGCGAGCCCTGCGCATTTCAATAAGGGTTTAGCCCACGTCCGCCTACAAGATCACCCCGCCGCCATCGCCTCTTTTGAACGCGCCATCGCCATCGAGCCGAAAAACCCCCGTTTCCTCTTCGCCCTGGCCGCCGCGCTGCGTTCGCAACACCGCTATCTCGAAGCGGGCACTTTCTTCGAACAAGCCATCGCGCAACAGCCCGACCACGCCGAATACCATTTCAATCTGGGCGAAGTCCGCCGGGCGACCAGCGATTTCGCCGGCGCCCGTGAGGCCTTCTCCCGCACCCTCGAACTGGCCCCTGGCCACCTAGAAGCCCGTTATTATCACAGCGACCTGCTCGCCCGCGACCAGGAATTAGCCGCCGCGCGCCTAGGTTTTACCTCGCTCTTAGAACAAAGTCCCCAACATTTCCAGGGCTTGCTGGGCCTGGGCAGTTTGTTGATCAAACTAGGCGAAGCGCAACAGGCCGCCGCGATCCTCGAACGCGCCATCGCCGCCAAACCACACGATCCCGGCCCGCACTATCTCCTCGCCCAGGCCTACGAGCAAGCAGACCAGCCGCAAGAAGCCGCTAAGGTCCGTGAGCGCTTCCAACGGCTGGGCGCAGCCGAACGCCACCTCAACCAGGGCACGATCTACCTGCGCCGCCGCAAGTGGGCCAAAGCGACAGCCGAACTAGAACGCGCCCTACAAAATGACTCTACTTCCGTCACCGCCCGCCTCCGCCTAGCGCAAGTCCACTGGCAACAACAGCGCCCCGATAAATCGATCGCATTATTAGAGCAGGCCATTGATCTGGAACCCGAGCACCTAGAAACCCGCTTAGCGCTGGGCGAGCAACAACTGCGCACAGGGGCCCTAGCCACCTCCATAGCGCATTTTGCCCATGCCCTCAAGCTCGCCCCGGATTCATTTACCGCCGCCTATGGCCTGGGCAAGGCGCGTTGGCAACACGGGGATCTAACCGGTGCCGTCGACGCCCTGCGCCAGAGCCTGGCCCTCGATCCGGACTATCGCGACGCGCACTATGCTCTAGGCTTGGTCTACGTGCGGCTCGAGCGCTTCGACGATGCCCGGATCAGCTTCACCCACAGTGCGACCATCGACTCCACCCATGCCGAGTCGCATTATGGACTGGCCTTGCTACATATGCAACAAGGGCAAAAAAACTTAGCTCGCCAGGGTCTGGAAAAGGTGCTCGCATTGCAGCCCGAACACCAACGCGCGCGCGCCAAACTTACTGTGTTGGGTAGCCAGTTGTGAACCGCGGACTCGCGATCGCGCTTATAGCAACTCTGTGTTCTAGTTGCCAAAACCCGGAAAAACCCGCCAGCGACGTACTCTACGAACAAGCCCTAGCCTTGATGCACCAAAACCGTTTCGCCACCGCCGAACCCCTGCTCTATCGCGTCTTAGAGCTGGCACCCGACAGTACGATCGCCAGTATCCGCCTCGGCGAAGCCCAGATGCGCCAAGGGCACCGGCAAAACGCCGCCCGCATCCTCGACGCATTGCCCGCCGTTGCCCGCCGGCGCCCCGAAGCCCGCGTGCTTGAAGCCCGCCTGCTCGCCTTCGCAGGTTTCGCACAGGAGGCGGAACTTGCCGTAGATCAGATCCTCAATGACTACCCCGCCTCACTTGAAGGCCGTCTGCTACTGGCCGAGCTCTATCTGCAAGCTGCGGCAACCATGAACCTCGAACGCGCCAGCGCCATGTGCAGCCAGGCCCTTATCAGCCAACCCGAACACCGCGACGCACTCTATCTTCTGCTACAGGCGACGCTGCGCTTAGGCCGTTTCACTGCCGCCCTCGAACGCAGCCAGACCCTCCTAGAAGCCTATCCCGACCAGGGTTCGGCGCACCTCTTAGCCGGCACTGCTGCACTGTGGGCCGATGACGAACGTGCCCTACCTTGGCTCGAACGAGCGGTCGATCTCTCACTAGATCGCCCCACCCAGCGACTCGAAGCCCTGTGGCTGCTCAAAGTAGCCTATGATCGACGAAATGGTTATCCGCCAACGCTAGCGGCCCGATATCGCTTTCATACGTATAGCCCACCGACAGCACCGACCGACCTGCACTTTAGCGATATCGGGCGCGAGGCCGGGGTCGGTAAAAAAGATCGAGGACGCGGCAATGCCTGGATCGACTTCGATCTCGACGGCGACCTCGACCTCTTTAGCGTTGGCATTCACATCGAGCATGCGCTCTACCGCAACGACGGCAAGCGATTTGCCGATGTGACGCAGGCACAAGGGCTTGCTGATCCGCGCGGCGGCTGGGCTACATCGGCCGCTGATTTTGACAACGACGGCGACGACGATCTTTTTACCAGCCGCGATGCCTGGGAAGGACGAGCACCCAATTCTTTATACCGCAATGACTTAGGATCTTTTTCAGACATCGCCCTGCACGCTGGATTAGCTGATTCCGTCGACAGTTTTACCGCTACCTGGCTCGATTTCGACCTCGATGGCTATTTGGATTTGTATGTGGCTAATGGCATCAGTGGCAGTGGACTAGGAAATTCCCTATTGCACAATCAAAAAAACGGCACATTCCTTGATAAGGCCGCCGCTGCCGGCGTTGCCGATACCAGCAAAACCATCGGCACCGCCGCCGGCGACTTCGACGGAGATGGCTTTATCGATCTCTACGCGGCCAATATCGGCGAACTCAATCGTCTCTACCGCAATGTCGGGGACGGCACCTTCAGCGATGTCGCCGAATCGGCAGGAGTCCTTTTTCCGGTTGAAGGAAGTTATGTGGCTTTTTTCTTTGATCTTGACAACGACGGCCAACTCGACCTCTTTGTTTCGACTATGAGTGCCTTTCCCGACGTTCTCAATAGCCTCGTCACCGGCGAGGCCATCGAACCCAACCGCCCCTTTCTATACCACAACATGGGCGACGGAACCTTTACCGACATTACCGCACCCGCCGGCCTGGCCCGATCCTTCGGCTCGATGGCGGCCGGCTCCGGCGATGTCGACAACGACGGCTTCGTGGATATCTACCTGGCCAACGGCGGACCCCAGCTATCCCGTCTCGAGCCCAATGCGCTCTTCCGCAATATGGGCGACGGCACTTTCCGCGATATTACCGCCGCTTCGGGCACCGGCAGCCTTGGCAAAGGCCACGGGTCGACCTTCGCCGATTTCGACCGGGACGGCGACCTCGACCTCTACGCCGGCCTGGGCGGCCATTACGACGCCGATGCCTGGGCCAATATTCTCTATCGCAACGACGGTCCCGCGCATCATTATCTTGAGATCGAATTAGAAGGCACTCGCAGTAATCGCAATGGCTTGGGCGCCCGCGTCGCGGCCCACGTCGGGACACGTACCATCAGGGCCGCCCACCAAAGCGGTTTCGGTTTTGGCACCAGCAACGGACCTGCCCTACATTTAGGCTTGGGGTCTGCAACCCACATCGACAGTCTGGATTTACATTGGCCAAGCGGCACACATCAGCGTTTTTTCGACCTGCCCGCCGATTGCAGCATCCATATCGTCGAACCGAGCACAGCAAAAGGCCTTACCGGAACAACCGATCCGGCCTACAAAATCTCTTGGAGGCAACCATGAGACCTGCTCACATACGGCTCTTCTTACTTTTCTGCGGGATCTACTTATCGTCATCCATACCCACTGGCGCGCAACAGGGCCACCGTGTAACCACCCGCGCGGTGACCGTCAATTCAACAACCCAGTGGAACAATTGGCAATTGCCCACCCACGCCGTCGATTTTACCGCCGACGGCGCGGTTAAACCGCATTTTTTTCGCGAACGTTTCGACATTCTAGACGACCTGGAGACTTTTACCCGGCCGATTATCGACTTTCGACGACGGCGCGGGCAAAACGCCACCCTCAACGTCGACAGTACCGAAACCTTCGATGTCAAGGGCAAGATCATCCTCGACAACAAGGACATCCCGGTTTATTCCTACTTCTTCCGCCCCGGTATCAGTCGCGTCGGTTCCAATCCCACCACTGCTGCCAATATCCTCGACGACGACCCGACGACCTTCTGGGAACCTAACCCGCAAGACCCGCTCGACGACTGGTGGATCGAGGTCGATTTAGGCAGAGTGGTCACCGTCGACTCGCTCGTGCTGCATTTCGTCGACGAAACATTGGGCGATCCCTTTTTTCAGTTCAGGATCCTCGCCGCGCCCGATCAGGAACCCGTGATAGAACACGTCAACAAACTCACTTTCGAACGGGTCGCCAGCACCAGAGCCCCCAATCGCGACCAGCGAACTTTTCGCTTCGGGCTCGACCAACTCAAAGCCGACCCCGCTTGGGCGGGCAAGATGGTACAGACGATCCGCATTATCGTCAGCGACACTCGAGGCAATCGCGGCGTGCTGGTCAGCGCCGACGAATGGCAGGCCCTGCCGCTCGACGAGCAGGGGGAAATCGTCTACTTCATCCGCGATCAACAAGGTTTTGAAGAACCGGTCGAACAGGCGACCTACGAGACCCTGGAGGTCGAACGCCAAGGCCGCCAGGACCACTATCGCCGCGAGCGACCCCGCTTGGCCGGGATCGAGGTCTGGGGATTCGGCGACAATATCAGCCCCGGCATGATCGCCGGCGGCGGCAACCTCGCACTGACCGGTGACGGCTTCCTGCCCGGCCCGGCCTTCGACGGCGACTTCAACACTAGCTTTCTGCACCTGGTCTGGTCGCCAACGATCGATCGCGGCATACTCACCGCCGACATGGGAGCCACTTTCTGGCTCGACGCCATGCGCATCTCCGCCGCCCGACCGCAACCCTTTATCGACGGCTACTTGATTCGCGGTTCGGACGGTTCTCGCGACACCCGCGGCCGAATCAAATGGACCCGCCTGAGTCCACGCTCCCGCGAAGACAACAGCTCGGATCGCTTTGAGCACATTATCGACGTCTACGACCAGACTCCTCAATTGCGCTTCCTAGAAATGAGCATCATCTCCTCCGATCCGCGTCGTCGGGGCGGCTACAACACCGGTCCGACCATTGTCGAATACCAACTTTTCACCACCGCCTACCCCGCCGAAGTCGAACTAACTTCGAATCTGGTCTCGTTGCCCGGTGCTCGAAATTTCGGTGCCATAAGCTGGGATGCCGATACCCCACCGAGCACAAGCCTAGAGATCCGCACCCGCACCGGCGACTTGCTCGGCAAAGTCGTGCGTTATTTCGACAAAAACGGCGTCGAGCTTACCTTCAACTCCTGGAAAAACCTACTCGGGAGTTTCAAGGGGCCGGCCGACACCACTTTCGTACCAACCAGCGGTTGGAGCCCATGGAGCCGCGCCTACCAACAATCCGGCGATATAGTCACTTCTCCCGGTCTGCGCAAATTCATGCAGATCCAGGTCAAAATGCTCACTACCGACCGCAATACCGCCGCTGCGATCCGCTCGCTCGAAGTCGAATTGCTCAATCCCGTCGCAGAGCGGATCACGGCCGAGCTGTGGCCGGCTAAAGTAGAAATTCCAGGGGCCCGAGAAACCTTTGACGTCTTCGCCCAACCCAATTTTATCGAGTCACCCGTCAGTTCGCGCAGTTCCGGATTCGACGAGATCCTGCTCACTATGCCGGCGTCACAAAATCTTGAGCTGCTAGAATTCGGAATCGGCAACGGCGAGGACGAAGAAACTTTCGGTGCTGGAGCCGAGTCGGGCGTACTCACCTCCATCGACAACCGCCAGATCCAAGTCCAAGCCAATGGCGGCGACTCGATCCTCGTGCGCTTGGATGGCCGGCTCAATATCCTGCCCGACGCCGCCCGCACCTATAACCGGGTAACTGTCGAGGGCGAGCAAGTGCCCGTAACCCAAGACGGCCTGCCATTGACCGGTGCCGCTTATGGCACGCTCGACGAAGACGAACAAGGTGATATCCGCTATTTCCGCCGGCGCGGCGACACGCTTACCGAGACCGACCAGACCAGTTATCGCGATCTCCCCATAGAAGAACAGGGGCCGGTGCGTTTTTTCCGTCTGCTGCGCGGCGACGGCGCCCAGTTCCCTTTCAACGAGCGTGGCGACTCGCTCGATACCGTGGCCTACAACAGCCTGCAGACCGCTTCACGTGGTGTCGTTACCGGGCTCGGCCAACGCCTCCGCCTGCGTTTTTCGGCGCCCGTCTTCCTCAACGGTACGACGCTGCGCATGGCCGTACGCAATACCGCCGGCGGCACCGACCTTACCACGCCGTGGCAGTCCGTCGAATCGGGCAATGCCGACGCCGGCATCGGCAGCAATACCTTGGCGATCAACGTGCCCATAGGCGGCAGCTTAGTCGATGCCCTGACCATAGGCCCGAATCCCTTTACGCCCAATGGGGATCAGATCAACGATTCTGCTGAAATATCACTGGAAATCTTCAAGCTGACGACGAGCCGCGCCCTCGATGTCCGCATCTTCACCTTAGACGGCCGCCCGGTATGGCAAGGCCAGCAAATGGTGCTCAGCGGCCGAACCACTATACACTGGAACGGCACCGACGACAGCGGGAAAATCGTGCCACCCGGCCTCTACATTTGCCAGGTTCGGCTCGACGCCGATGACGAGGGCAGTACCTCGATACGCTCTCAGATCGTCGCCGTCGCTTATTGAGCGGACCGTCGAGCGGTGAAACTACTTGACAAGTCTTACCCACCATAGTAATTAGAGTCGCAATAGTAAGCCCGGAATATATGCACCGAGGAGGGATGTAGTGAACCGGAATGTAATGATATTTTGCCTAATACTGGCAACGCTATGGCTTGGCCTCGCCCCAAGTTCAGCCCAGGAATACGGCGGTCGTTTTGGTCAGCTAAAAAAGGGCGGGGTCGTTTCATTCGCTCCAAAAGGCCCAGGTGTGATGTTCGGTGCCCTCGACCCGGCGCTGCGCAAATGGTACGTGCCCCAGGAGCTGTTTAACGAATATCAGTGGCGACAGTGGGATTATTCCAATTACGCCCGGGACCATTTCGAGCGCTATGTGAGCACCACCCAGGAAGGTGACTACTACTACGACCTGTACGGCAACTATATCACGCAAGGTTGGCTGATTTTCAACAACTCGCAGACCCAACCTCGGCAATTCGGCTCCTCTGTACTCAAGAATAGCCGTTTCGGGTCCTGGTTCAACAGCCTGCTCATCTCGTCCGACTCTAAGGGACAGCACCACTACGCCTTGACCGCCGGCTCCAAGATCCGCACGACCTTGACGCCGATGACCTTCTCCAAACCGCGCTGGGACGGCATCCAATTCGATTACGCCGCCGACAAATACCAGGGCACGATGCTCTATTCGCGCGTTAGCCGCACCGGAGGCTCTTCTACCAACGACCAGGAAAGCCTGGTCACCAACGCCACCTCGATGTTCGCTAGCAGGGGCACGACACAAATAGGCGACTTTGCGACCTTGGGCCTAACCATGGTCAACGCCCACCAGTCAAATACCTTAATCGACGGTTTCACCGGAAACCCCTTTACCGGCGAGCTTTCGGTCGACCAGACCCAAACGGTATCGGTCATCGAGATCGTCCTGCGCGACGACAGCCCCGAGGACGGCATCGGTGGGGCCGCCTTTTTCCCCGCCGGCTCCGACATAATCATCACCTACCTCGACGGCACCAAAGACAGGGGCCAGGAAATTCGCTTCGTGCCGATTATCGAGGGCGGCTTCGTGCAAGAGGGTTTTCTCTCCGCCGACGGCACCGAGGAGATCCGCCTGCGCTACGACTTCGACAGCCCGGCTTTCGTCAACCGCGCCTCCGGCTCCAAGGAAGAGATCGAAAAAGTCGAGTTCCGCCTGGTATTGGGCAACGACTATCAGGTCTGGATCACCTCCGATAACCAGCTCAACGCCAGCGGCGAGTCCGTACTACTGCTGAAGGCCCAGGCCGCCGGAAATGTCCAGGACAATACCAACCTGCAGATCGTCGGTTTCGATTATGGCCTGCCGACCTCGACCCAGATCTGGGGCGGGACTCTCGAGTTGCAGAACGTGCTCGGGTTCGATTTTTACGGCGAATACGACCTGAGCTACAACTACACTAAATACCCCAACGTCGTTTCCTCGACCCATACTACCTTCTCCGGTATCCGCGGGGACCGCTCAGCCGACGCGTGGATGATGAATCTCTCCAAGGTCGCCTTCCCCTGGTTCTTCTTCGGCGAAGCCTATAGCATGGACCCTCGATACTCGACCCGTACCTTCACCGCCCAGGGCGACGGTTTTATCGACTACGAAGACGAGCGCATCCACGTCGTCGAACTCGTTGAAGACAACGACGACCAGGACCAGTTCCCCGACACCGTGCGCAAGGATTGGCAGGCCGGAGACCCGACGGTTTTCCCCGGCTGGGACGAGAACAACGATTTCATCTCCGATTTCAACCAGAACGACAACCGCTTCCTGAGCAATCTGATCCCCGACTACGACGAGCCCTTCCTGCGCCACAACGTCGACCGGCCCGAGTTTCTCTTCGGCATCGACCTTAATAACAATATCTGGGTCGATCGCTTCGAAAATGACGAGTTGCCCGACTATCCCTACAAGAAGGACCACCGAGGTTTCAACATTTACGGCGGCAGCCACGTAACCCCCGAAGTCCGGCTAATGTTCGGCGCCCTGCGCGAAGACCTTATCTCGTCCAGGCAGAAGAACCACGCCAACTACGCCTTGTTCACCGTCGACCGCAATTCGCCGACCTGGGGCCGCTTCCGGGTCTTTGAGATGATCAAATCAGTCGAGGACGATATTCCGGACGATTTATTGCAATGGCTCGCCAATGCCAATATTCGCACCGGCGAGTCGACCAAGCTCGAGGACCCACTTATCGCCCGGGACACCTGGATCAATAGCCTGTGGATCGGCCACGACTATGAAGTGCGCGGGCTGCTCACGACCAACTACATCAAATACGACCTGTACCATCAGCGCCTCGACAAAAACTCCCGCGCCTTGTTAGCCCTGCGCAAGCGGGACTTCTTCTTTGGCCTAATCAACAAGATCAGCTATCGCTTCGACTTCGGGCGGCTGTGGATCGAACCGCGCTGGAAGAGCGAATACCGGCGCCAGAGCATTGATCTAACTTCGACCGAGAAACGCACCGAACTCGCCGAAATCGGCGGTTTTATCTTTGGTTTTCCCTTGCTCACCCATACGACCCTCCAGGGCGGGGTAGAACTGACCTTTTTCAACGACATCGATCGCGATTCCGACGACTTCAGTGGTCAGGTCTGGGCCCTGCAGTTTTCAAACCTCTCCGACTATCTGGGTTACAAGCTCACAACACACGCCGGTATGAAGATCAACCGCCGCAATCCCAGGAACGAGGACTCGGTAACCATAACCCAGAGTTTCATCTCGATTTACGCTGGTCTGGAATAGGCGCAACGGTAGATGCTTGAGAACCGGGCGCGATGGGGGTCGATTGCCGTTTTTTCGCTGGCTCTCCTCCTGCGCCTCGGCTATCTCTATGAATTGTCCGACAGTCCCCTATTTGCCGCCCCAGTCGTCGATGCCCGCACCTATGTAGAAGAAGCCCGCTACCTAAGTGAGGTCTCCTGGACCGGCAAACAAGCCCCTTTCTGGCAACCTCCCCTCTACCCTTATGCCCTCGCCGCGCTTTTCGCCCTTGGTGGCGAGAATTATTACCTGCCCCGCCTGCTTCAGGCGCTGCTTGGCGCGATGGTCTGCGTTCTCACTTATTTATTGGGCCGACAGATATTTGGCACAGGTATTGGGTTAGCCGCCGCGCTTTTCGCCGCTGGCTACGGCCCCCTGATCTATTTCGGCGGCGAGTTATTACCCGTACTACCAGCTGTCTTTCTCAATTTACTGCTGCTCTATTTACTCGCCACGGGGCATAGCCAACCCCGCTATCTATTCATCGGTTTTCTCACCGGCCTTTCCGCGCTTACCGTAGCCAATATCCTGCTCTTCTTACCGGTGCTACTCGGCTGGCTCTACTGGAACCAAAAGCGCGAAGGCCACGCGCCACGCGCCGCCCTCAAAGCACCTGCACTTTTGCTCATAGGCTGTACGCTCGTCATCGCGCCAGTCACTTGGCGCAACTTCGCCGTCGGTGACGATCTGGTGCTTATCTCGCATAATGCCGGCATAAACTTCTACATCGGCAACAACGCCGAATACGAGCGCACTACAACCATTCGCCCAGGGCGCGAATGGCTCGAATTGGTCGAAACGCCAGCGCGCGAAGCCGGCATTGAAAAAGCCTCCGAAAAATCGCGATATTTCTTTGGCCTGTCCTGGGATTACATTTCCGCGCAGCCACTCGATTTCATGGAGTTATTGGCCTATAAAGGCTATCTATTTCTGCGCGGTGACGAAATCCCGCGCAATCTCGATCTCTACTATGCCCGCACCCATTCGCGCCTGCTCTCGCTATTGATGTGGAAAGACGGGCTGGCCTTTCCCTTCGGCCTGGTCGTCCCTTTCGCTCTATTGGGCCTTTACGCCTTCTGGCGCTCACCGGAGGGGCGTTCACCGGAGGGGCGCCTGCTGCTGCTCTTTGTGGCGACCTATGCGGCGTCCATCGTCCTGTTCTTCGTCACCTCCCGCTATCGCATGCCCGCCGTCCCCCCATTATTGCTCTTCGCCGCTTTCGGCGTGCGCGCTCTATGGTTCCTACCGCGCCCCGCACTGATAGCCGTGCCGGTACTGCTGTTGCTCTGCAATGCGGGCACGGGCAAGATGAACAGGGATGGCGATGCGCACGAGCACTATTGGCTGGGCTATGCCTATGAACAAAAGGGCATGCCCGCCAACGCCGCCCGTCACTATCGCCAGGCTATCGAAAAAAATCCCTCCTTCGGGGACCCCTTCCTCAACCTCGCCGCACTGCACGGCGAGGCAGAGCACTTGGACAAAGCCATCGACCTCTATCGACGCTACCTAGACCACCACCAAGACGAAGACGTGCGCTTCCAGCTAGGCAACACCTGCTTACTCGCCCGCCGTTATAGCGAGGCCGCTGAAATCTATACGCAGGTCGCCGCTGCCCGCCCGAAATGGGCCGCTATCCACGGGCGCCTCGGCTATACGCACCTAATGACCAATCGCCCAGAGCTAGCCTCTGCCGCCTACCGCCGCACGCTCGAACTGAATCCAGACTCAACCCTGGTCCGCTATCAACTCGCCCGCCTCTACGCGAACGAGGGCCAGACAGACCAGGCCATCGGCGAATTTCACAAACTGCAAACACGAATGCCGCAAGTCTCCGAATATCGCATTCGCCTGGCCGATTTGATAATCGAGCAAGAGCAGCAGATTGCGGATGGAACGGCCCTGGCGCAGACCGCCAGATTGGCCGAGGCCGAAGCGCATTTACGCCACACCATCGAACTTGCCCCCCAGGCCGCACATTCCCATTGGAGCCTCGGGATGCTATACGCACGCCAAGGACGACATCCTGAGGCTATTCCGCTCTTCGAAAAACTGATCGAGATCGCTCCACGCGATTACCAAGCCCATATCTTCCTCGGGCATCTCTACCAACGCTCGGGTCGCACGGACGACGCCGACGCCGAATTTGAAGCTTTTAGCCGCAAAAAACGCGCTTACCGCCTAGAAAAAACGGCGCGACGAGAATTCGAAACACAGATCAAGGATCTCTTCGGCGGCTAAGTCTTAGGGGACCCCTATATGCACAATGCGAAACGATTGGCGGTTTTCGGGCTGTTCTTTTTTTCCGGCTCCTGCGCCCTAGTCTACCAGATAACCTGGATGCGCCTCTTCCGGCTGGTCATGGGCAATACCGTCTTCACCTCGGCCACCGTCCTGACCGCGTTTATGGCCGGGTTGGCCATCGGCAGCTTTATCGCCGGCCGCCTCACCGACCGCTCTGCTCACCCTTTGCGCTCATACGCCTGGCTCGAAGTCCTTATCGGCCTTTGTGGCTTTGCCATGATACCCGCCTTCAATGCCCTAGCCCCCGTCTACGGTGGACTCTACACCTGGCTCGGCGACTCGCCGCTCCTGCTCAGCATGGGGCGCTTCCTCGTCTCCGCGGCACTCTTAGCCCTACCCGCGACACTGATGGGGGCAACATTACCGCTATTGAGCCGTTTTATGACGCAACGACTCGAGCGGATGGGACGCGACCTCGGACGACTCTACGCCCTCAACACCCTCGGCGCCGCACTCGGCGCCGCACTCACCGGCTTCCTGCTCGTACCCTCCCTCGGGGTACAGACCACGCTTTGGACCGCGGCGTTGGCCAATTTGAGCATCGGCGCCACCGCCTTTGCCCTAGCGCGCACCTCTGTCGCCTCTCCGGTCGCCGCGCCACAGACCAGTGATCGCGGCGACGTTGCCGCACTCTGGGCTCTCGGTTTGACCGGTTTTGCTTCCATGGTCTATGAGGTTAGTTGGACCCGTACCCTCTCGATGTTGCTCGGCTCTTCGGTATATGCCTTTAGCCTGATGCTCGTCGCTTTTATCTGCGGCCTTGGATTGGGCAGTATGATCCTTGCCGGCTGGATCGACCGCCGCAAAAACCTCCTGCTCACTTTAGCCATTCTCGAATTGGCCATCGGCGCAACGGCCCTCTTGGTCGAACCGCTCTTCGGCCTGCTGCCGCTGGTCATCGTCAAACTGGTCAATCGCTACGCCGACACTTTCGCGCTTTTACACCTGGCCGAATTCGCCATCGCCCTTGGGCTGATGCTCCTACCGACCTTTGCTGCTGGCGGTGTCTTCCCAGCCGCTGCCAAGCTCTACACCCGCCATCTCGCCAACGTCGGCCGCTCGGTCGGCGACGCCTACGCGGCCAATACACTCGGAGCCGTGCTGGGCTCTTTTGCCGGAGGTTTCCTTTTAATCCCCTTGATCGGAGTCCAGACCAGTATTATCCTCGCGACTTCGCTCAACTTAGGACTCGGCCTTTACTTTCTTTGGCGTGGCAATCTGTTAGCCCGCCCGCTATCGCGCATTTTGGCCGCGGCGGTACTGTTATTGCCGCTGGCCGTTTCATTCCTGCCCGCCTGGGATGTGGTCTTGCTCAACAGCGCCCCCTACCTCTATGCCGGGCAATATGAAAATGCGGCCAACCTTGCCGATCAGGATCTCGCCGAAGCCATCCGCCACGATCGCCGCCTGCTCTACGCCGAAGAAGGCATGAGCGCCACCGTCACGGTCTGGGACCTGCACGGTGAGCGTTTTATGCGGGTCAACGGCAAGGTAATCGCCTCCTCCCAGGGCAAAGACCTGCGCTCGCACTCGCTTTTGGCCCACCTGCCGTTGTTGCTGCACGAGGATCCACGCGACGTATTGCTCATTGGCTTGGGCTGCGGTATAAGCTTAGGAGCCATCGAACGCCATCCGGTCACTTCGATCGATTGCGTCGAGCTCTCGCCCGAAGTAGTAGAAGCCACCGCCCTCTTCAGCCACGCCAACCAAGACGCGCTCGCCGACCCGCGCCTGAATATGCTCGTGGGCGACGGGCGCAACCACGTCGCGCTTTCGCGCCGTAATTACGATGTCATCATCTCACAGCCGTCGAACCTGTGGATCGCGGGCATGGCCGACCTTTTCACCAGCGAATTTTTCCAGAGCTGCCGGCAAAACCTCAAGCCAGGCGGCCTCACCGCCACCTGGATCCAAGCCTATGCGCTCCAACAGCAGGACGTGCAGACCATCATCGCCACATTTAAAGGCGTCTTCCCTCACGTCGCCATGTGGGAACTGATGCCGGGCGTCGACTATCTTCTCATCGGTTCGGAGGACCCCATCCCCATTGACCCGGCGCAAATCGAAGCGCGGCTCGCGACACACGGCCTGCGCCAAGCCCTATCGCAAAACGGGGCCGGCGACGAATTCGACCTGCTAAGCTCCTATGTCATGGGCAATCAGGGCCTAGATGATTTGGCCGGCGAGGCCCCGGCCAACACCGACGATAACGCTCGGCTAGAATTCTCAGCGCCGAGGGGCCTTTACCTGGACCTGAGCCGCACCGAGGGGCTCTTTTCATTGGAAGATCTGGCGGATCGCCGCCGCACCGAGCTGGATTTCGTGGAAGGCCCAGTGCAACCCGCGCTGGTGAAAGCCTGGCGCGCCCGCCACCTGGCCCTCGATGGCTTAATACACGAACGCCGCGGCGAATACGCTCGCGCGCTAACGAACTTCGCGGCCGCCGCCCGCTGGCGACCGCAGGATATCGAAGTCAGGCGCGTCTATCCGGAACTAAGCTTCAAACTGGCGGAAAACGCCTTACGTCGCCGCCGTTTTACCCAGGCACAGGCACTCTACGACAGCCTACTTGCCGCGCTGCCCGAGCACGCAGCGGGCCACTACCGCAAGGGCGAGTTGCACGAACTCCTGCAAGAGTGGGACGACGCCGCGCATTCCTATCAGCGCGCAGGCACGATCGCCCCAACCTTTGCCCCCGCCCATATGCGTCTTGGCGCCATTCACACCCGACGCAGAAAATTCGACCAGGCCATTGAAACCTATCGCCGTGGCCTAGAAGCGATGCCCAAGCACCTGGATCTCTTGAACAACCTCGGCACCTTATATTTAATGCAAGACCGCTTCGAAGACGGCTTAGCCGTATTTCACCAGGCGTTGGCGATCGACTCGACCGACGCCCGGGTATGGAACAACCTCGGCACAGCCTTCCTGCAACGGAGGCAATACGTCGAGGCGCAACACTGGTTGGAGGGGGCAATAAGACAACGCCCGACCGACGCGACCTTACACCTCAAATTAGCTGATGCGTATCGCGGAACGGGGGCTATAGCGCAGGCGAGAGAGCTGCTCAAGCAAGCCTTGAAACTCTCTCCAGACGATGAGAGGGCGCGAAGGATGTCCAGGCAGTTAGGAGACTAACAGGGCAGGGCAAGGAGACCGGCGCGTTCGCAACAGGACGGCCTCGATGATCGAAGATGACCCTGTGGAACTAATAGGCTACGCCAATAATTTGGCTTTGCCCGGCTTCTCCCGAATCTCCCTCAACAAAGACCCGGGCAATATACAAACCCGGTGGCACCTGCTGGCCCTGATCATCACGACCGTCCCAGACCTTATCGAGATAGCGGCCATTGGCCTCAACGCCATTGAAGAGAACCCGCACCCGCCGACCGCTCAGGTCATAGAGGGCGATCTCAACAGGGCGCGGCGTGCTCAACGAGAGCAGATTGTATTGAATAGTCGCCTCGTCGTTGATCCCGTCGCCATTGGGGGTAAAGGGATTCGGCCCCACCAACACTTTGCTCAGGAGTTGCCCCTTGAGCACGCCGGGACTAAGCACCGTCGTACCCGAGAAGGCATCCTCGTCGCCCACCCCTAGGAAGGTCGCGTTGCCGGAGTCGATCGTCTGCGCTGCGCCCGGTTCGCTCGAAAGCTGCGCCGAAGCGGTAAAATTGGTGCTATAGGTCAGCACATTGCTTTGGAAACGGATACGCACCTGGGCCCCGTCTTCATCGACAATGGGAAAACGTACCGCAAAACGATCATCGCTGACGGCGGAAATCGCAAACTCGCCCGCTTCCTCGACCTCGCTAAGACCCGCAAATTCGTGTGTGGCTACCACCCCACCGTCCGCGTCGATTATTTCAATCCCATCGATACTCGATACCCGAATCGGCGTAGCAATCTCAATCGTGTCAAAACCCCGCAATCCCCCGGTGCCCATCGCGGCGCGAATGGCGAAGACGAAGGGAATGTCCTCCGAAACCTCGACCTCGCGCGGAAAGACCTCTCCGACCAATTCGTCGGAGAAAGGGGGCGTCAGCAAGTCGAAGCTCAGCGATTCAACCACGCGTGCCGCTTCGAGGTCATCGCTATTAAAGATAATCTGGAACTGCATATAGCGACGAGGACTGGGGGATACGATCGGCAACCCGGGACCATTGGCCGCAGAAGCCGGATAAGGCGTGCTATAAGGACTCCAGTTGATCAAGTCGTTCGTCACCGCCCCGGCCATCCATTCGCGGCCCTGGGCATCGGTTATGGGCGTCTGACCGGCTTCTTGGGGAAACTTCCGGTACTCGTCCAACGTCATCTCCGAACTTGGGTCCTTCAACGAGAAAGGGATTTCTTCGGCGTCCTGTTTGCCCCTAAGCCGGCGGGTATAGACAAAGGGCGAAACATCGGATCCAGTGCGGGTGCGAATTTGCATGCTGGAGAAACGCGGATCTCCCAGTATTTGCTCCACCCAACGCAACACGCCCCATACGGCTGGCTGGCCGGCATCGTAAATATCTGATATATACTGTGCTTTCGAGAGAAAGCCTTTACCAAAAACCTCGATCTCGTCAATTTCGAAATCGACCGGTGACGTGGCCCGCAACCGCATGTGCTGAACATAGCGCGGCGGGTCAATCGGCACGTCGATGACCCCGGTCTGATTGTCGTTTTCAAGGATTAACGGCTCCCAGATCGGCGTATTCTCGCTAGTAAGATTTAGCCCGTCATTGGTAAAAAGTTCATAGGAACGCAGAAAATCATTCTGGAAGGGCGTCGAAGGTGAAGAGGTAACCGTGTTGCGCGGGTAAAGCCGAATCCTTTCCACGCCGAAACGCGCGCCCAAATTGAGCAGGACCAAGATCCCCAGGGAATTCTGATCCTTTCGTTCAAAAGCCAATAACTCGCCACCGGGGGCATCGACGAGCAATTCCTTGAGCATCATCTCCAGATCCAGGGGTTTGAACGTACCACTGAAATCGAAGACATTGGGTGAGCGAATATCACCGCCGCGTTCAATGGTGCCAACGGCGACATTGTCCCCTTCGGCTATGCGCAGTGGCAGAATATTGCCGACAAAACCCTCGCGACTGAAATCTACTAAGTCTCCAGGCGCATTACCCACCAGCAAGTTATTGGGGTTTAGTGGCGAGCGATGCTCTGCGTCTATCGTCGTCACAATGGCCACCCCTTCGCCCTGCCAGTCCAAAGCGCCCCCTGCCCCAATTACGACCGTATCGATGGCCAGACCGCACTTGGGAACTGCAAAACCCAGCGCCAAACTCATTATAACGGCACAACTCGCTCTCATCTCAAACCTCCGCGCGACGCCTTGAACGGGATACTCCGATAAGGATTGCGTAATTTCGTTCAATAAAAATGATTATAGCAAGGGTTGTCAATTAAAACCACTCTGCCAACCCTTGAGCCATGCCTTGGCAAGGACAACTTAAAGCAACGACTAAAAACTTGCCAAACCACCGGCCTCTTTCGTTATATTACGGGGAACCCCAAAGGGAGAAACGCTCCATGTACCGCCGATACGCGAACTGCGCCTTAATCCTCCTCTTCGCCGCCACACAAGCCCAAGGTCGCGGCGAATACCAAGTAGGTGGCCCGAACGGCAATCTCTGGCAGGACCTGCTCTCCGAGGAAGCTGCAGGCATCTATCTGCTCTTCGACTCCGAAGGGCAGCAGGAAAGCGTCGTGCCAGTCGGCGTTACGCCTCACGGCGTAGCGGCCGACACCCTCATAGACTTCACCGACAACTCGATCCGACCGCGTTTTATTGACTCCGCGGTCAACCTGACCCTGACCGACCCCAATTCCTCTGCGATCAAGATTCCCCTGCCCTATACGGGCGGGGAAGCCCAAACCACCGATGGTTGCAGTGCCGTCGAAAACCAGACTCCGGGCGTCAAAAAACAATTCGACGGCGACGTGACCACCGCGCATTTCCGCCGCTTTACGGCTGGCCAGGGCATTTTCAGCGGCGGCGCAGTCATCGCCGGCATCACCGGCGAGGGCTGGAAACAAGCGGTCGTCATCGATTTTGGCGCGGCCGTGCCCGTCAACCGCATACGCTTTTACCCGCGTTTAGGCCAAGAGGACGACCTACTGCTCATCAACGAGCTTACCAATCCTCGGCCTGAATTGACAACGTTCGGCACCGACAGCTTCACCAGTAATTTTCTCGCCTGGTATGAAATCCGCATCGGCGACAATGACCTGCGCTTTGCCAATGGTCCTTGCGACAAAGTCGGTCCCAATCTCCACGGCCTGCGCTGGATCCGCACTCAGGACCCGCAACTCACCGTACTCGAAACAAGTCGCGAAAACCTAGATCCCGTCGTCGAGCTGACTTTTCCGACGCAGTCCATCCGCTGGATCACAGCCCAAGCCTTTCCGCTGCGCGATTGGGAAGTCGCCGAGTTCGAAGTCTACGGCGAAGGCTTCGTCGAAGAGACCGTCTTCATCACGCAAATCCTCGATTTTGGCCAGCCCATCAACTGGGGCAAAATCCGTTGGGACGCCGACGTGCCCAAGGGAACGCGCATCGAAGTCCGCACCCGAACCGGCGACACCGCCGATCCCAGTCTCTATTTCGCCGAGAACATCAACGGCGATATCCGCCCGATCAGCCTAAAAGACTACCAAAAGATCGACCCTTCCGGTCGCCTGCCCACCGTCTACGATTCCGAGAACTGGAGCTTTTGGTCCCCTCCTTATGATTTCGACGCCGGTCTGCGCGATACGGCCCTGCCGGCCTCAGCCTGGCAAGACGGTACTCCGCTTTCATCACCAGGCCCCAGTCGTTACATACAGATCGCGTTCCGCCTTTTCTCGACCTTCACTACCGCACCCCACATCAATGAATTAACCCTACAATTTGGCAACGCTCCGGCCGCCCGCGAAGTCCTCGGCGAAGTCTGGCCGCTTGCCGTCGACACCTTTGCCCCCACAGAATTCACCTATGTAATCCGCCCCGAGTTCAACGCGGAGGACACCGGCTTTGACCGCCTCGAAATCCTCACTCATGCCCAGGTGCAAAACGTATCGTCGGTCAGGTTAGACGGCAATGAGCTCGACCTAAATGAATTCCCCCCCGCCATCGAGACTGATCGCCTGGTCGTCCTCTTCCCGCGGCTCCAAGGCGAAGAGGACAGCTTCAAACAGATCGAGGTCAGTTTCGCCGTACCCGTACTGCGTTTTGGCACCGAGTTTTCCGGCTGGGTCTTTGACAGCGAAGACCCCGACCAGATCAAACAGCAGATTCGGCCCGGCAACTCAACCTTCCGCTTCTCCGGCGACGCCCTTGCCGTCAACACCCCGGTCGGAGGCCAACTCCTCGTCGATGTCAACGCCGCCCCCAATCCATTCACCCCCAATGGCGACGGGCTCAATGAAGCATTGCAAATCGCCTATAAGCTCCGCGAAGTCACAGCCGACCGTTCTGTCCGGCTGTCGATTTACAACCTAGCCGGGCAGTTAGTTATCGAATTACCTCCGATCATCGCCCGCAGCGGCGAATTCATCCATCACTGGGATGGCCGCGATCAAGGCCAACGACTGGTGCCCCCCGGCACCTATGTCTATCGTCTGCAACTCGATGCCGAGAACCAGGAAGAGCATACCGGTACGTTGTCCGTCGCATATTGAGATCTGTAACCATTAACTTGACAACTATTATTAACTTTTTTACTTATAAAGCATCCGCTGGACTTAAGTCACTGTAAAAAGTATGCGTTATTGCACAGTAGATAGTTATTTTGGGACAATTCAGCGCCCATAATCAGATCGTATAAATGCCTATTTATACGACATTTACCTACCTATCATAAGGAGAACATCTCATTATGAAGAAGTTGACTAAACTTGGTTTGGCTGCAGCCTTGGTCACGGCCATGTCTAGCATGGCTTTTGGCCACGCTCCTCCCGGCGAGCTTTATTTTGCCGTACAGTTCCCCGACAATCTCGTCCCGACCATGGACGGCGACTTGTCAGATTGGGACATCGTGCCCATCGATCCTTATACGATCCGCAACGACCGTCTCTATTCGCCAGTAGCCGAGATTCAGCCCGTTGGCCGCGGCGAAATTGATGTCAGCGACATCAATATCCGCCACATCATGGGTTGGAACGAGAACGCAAACAAGCTCTATGTCATGTCCGAGGTTTTCGACAATATCCATAACGCGGACCGTGAAAACCCCGCGGCCTTCTGGCAAGACGACGCTTGGGAAGTCGAAGTCAACCCCGACCACACGCCGACCGAGGAGCACAACCTCGAAGGCGAGCCGGCCAATAACTTTAGCTACAAATGGGCCGTGCCACCGGTCGAAGGTTCTTATCAGTACTATCGTCCGGTCAGCGCGCTCGAGTGGCTCGTCGACGGTAGCGAGTGGGTAAGCTTCGGCTGGGGTTTCGATGGCGAGCAGTTCGGCGAAAGCACCTATCGCTACGAACTGGCCATCACCCCGATCACTTCTTTGCCCAATGACGCGTCGGCTACCCCTGATCAAGCGGTCGTCTTCGACTTAGGCGAAAACGAAATCATTCACACCTCGATCACCGTGGGTGACTTCGACGAAGCCTGCACCGAGTGCGTGCTTGAGAGCTATCAGGGTTTTTGGACCATGTCGCCGGAAATGTGCTGCACTGGCACCAACGACGTGGTCTTGGCCGAGATGGAGCCTTCGCTTATGGAAGAAGCCTCGACTGCGGTCGATGTCGTGAGCTGGGGCCAGATCAAGGCTGCCTACTAAAAGTAGATTCTGCTTTTAGCTCACAAGAAAAAACCGCCCCCCTCGCGGGGGGCGGTTTTTTTTATGTCTATCTTGTGCTGAAGCCCTATCCGTCCATCATCTCCTGCATCTTGTTGGCGACCCAATCGATCGCGATATCGGCCATCACCCGCCCCTTTTTCGGCGTGGCGTAATCGCGGCCAGCCTGGAAATACACTGGGTCGCGCGGCGCATAACTCTCGCTTTTGATATCTAGGTTGGCCGCTTCGTAATCGACACCTTTCCACTGCACATTCTCAGGAAAAGCCGCCATCGCAAAGGAGGTCTCAAACTCCGCCGCATGCGCCGGACAATCTTTTGATTCCATCAACTCGTCAACCAGTTCCTTGGAATAGGCCGCCCAATAAGAAGCGAATTGGATATCGATTCCCAATTTTTGGCTGAATTCCTCGACCTGATTGCCCAGGGGGCCATTGCCGGCATGGCCATTGCAGATCAAAATATGCTCGATGCCGTGTCTTTTGAGCGATTCGCAAATATCGTAGGCCACCGTGAAAAAGGTCTCTGGCCGTAGGCTCAGCGTACCGGGGAACTCCATCCAATGCTCCGAGATCCCCACCGCCATCGGCGTCGCCACTACCGTCTGCGGATAGAGTTGCAGAGCGGCCTGATAAGCGACATGGGCCGCACTGGCGGTATCGTGCTCCATCACCAGGTGCTCATTGTGCTGTTCGGTGCTGCCGGTCGGCAGAATCGCCCCCTTGATCTGCCCCTGTTCCAAGCGCTCGCGCACATGGCGCCGGGTCAATTTCCACAGCCTTACTTCCTCAGTGATCATTTCTTTCTCTCCCGTAATTGGTTGACACTCAAGCTCGAAGACCCTATCATGCAAAATTAATTGGTGTACGACAACTACCTTAAAAAAGGACAATTCCCATGGACGGCGTATTCACCGACTGCCGCACCCACTGGAAGGGCCGCATCGGCCAAACGGCGATATCTTTGGCCAAGACCGAAGGCGGCGCGCTCTCCTTCGGCACCGATGGCGCCGACCGCCAACAGGGCCTCGCCCACAAGGCTCTGTCCTTCGCCGCCCGCATTCGTCTGATCTGTCGATCCGAGCCAGGCAGCCCCGACTACGATCAATCCGTCCTCATCCTCCAGGAAAACGACCGACAACCCAAATTCCACTTTCTCGAAGAGGGGGCCGTGCGTTTGGGCATGCGCGTCGCCTTCGATTTAATCGATGACGAAGGCCACTACCACGGCGACGGGCGCCAAGATATTTGGCTCTACCCGGAGGGCGATCTACACTGCACTTTCAACCTGCAAATCATCGACCGCCTCGGGCACGGCCCGATCCAGGACGCCTTTATAGAAACCAAGGGCGACACTTCTTATACCCGCCTGCGCCTCGGTCCAGAAATCATCGACAAACAAGGCGAAGCCACCCGCCCCTTCGGTGACGCATTGACCGAACGCTCGGTGGTCCTGGAAGGCTCCGAAGGCCTCTGCGCCCTGTACTGGGCTCGTGACGAAGGCCATGCCTGGCAGGGCTCCGACCACGGTGCAATCCCTCCCTTTTACGCCTCCCACTGGCCCAGCGGCATGCAACAATGGGCGCATGGCGGCATGGGTTGGACCTGCCACGGCGATACCGCCTCGATCTACGCCTCGGTCTGGGAGGAAGGAACTACCGCGCGTTTCGCCTGGCTACGCGAAGCCCTAGTCGAGGCGAAAGACGGTAGCGACGCCACCTTTACCGCGACCCTCGTGGCCTCGCTAAGCGACGACGAGAAAAATATCGAGTGCCGGATAAACGCCGTGCAGCATCCGCTCGAACCCACCGTCGACGGTGGAACTTTTCGTTGTTACACCGAGGAGGACGGCACCTATGAGATTGGCCAGGCCGACCCAACGGGCGCGACAATCGTCTTCCCACCCGACCCACAGCAACGCACCGTTCGCCTGCGCTACTTCCGCCGCAAGACCGACCCCCGTCATCGCGGCGGAGTCCGTGCCACCGTCAACGGCAAACCGACCCGCGTGCAGCTTGTTTCCGAGGGGGAACTCACCGACGATATCTGCGTGCCGATGGATATGTCGCACAAGAATGACTCGATCGACGATTGCATCATCTCGGCGCAACTGCACTCCGAGCACCCCACCGAAATCCGCATCGACAAAATTCCCGGCATCCAAGCGACCTACCAAAGCGAGATCACCGGCGTCGACCTCAACCGACGCGGTGGTAACCACCGCGATATCGTGGTCTGGAGCAGCAAAAACCAACAGGCCCCGCTATTGGAGTTCGACCTATTCTCCGGCGCGATCCACCGCCTGACCGATTACCGCCAGACAGAGCCGGTGATTTGGGAAATGCCTTTGGCTTTTTTTAAATCCTGCGGCATCTCCAAACACGACTACCTCAACCAGGTCCGCGCGTTCTCCATTGAAGAAAACGGCCCCGACGCGGTCAGTCTCTATTTTTGCGCCACGAACCCCAACCAACGCGCGCAATCCGAGACCTGGTTACGTATCCCCTTTGACCATCCACGCCCCAGACTGGAAGTCAGAATGAAGATGGATGTAGTCGAAGGATGGGACGCGCAAAACGCCGAATTCTCCGACATTTTCCCCTATCCTTCGCGACTGCCCGAAACCTGGTTCCACGACGCGGTGCTCTTCGTTGAACGCGACCGCACCCATTACAAACCGAACTTCCGCCCCGATCTCAGCGTCGGTAGCGGCAGCGGCAGCGACGACCCGTTCTTATTTTACGCGCTCTACCCTGCCGACCGCGGCAATGTGCTGGCCCTCTTCGAAAACCCACAACCTACCGAGCGCAAATTTCACTACTCCGTCTGTGGCAACTATATCGACATTCACGTCAATTACAACTGTGGCGAAGCACCCGTGCCCGCCGGCACGACTTTCGAAGTCAACTATGTCTGCGAGCTCTACGGCGACGGACAGACTTCGTTGGAAGAGCTGAAAGCCATTGGCCAGCGCTCGGTCGAGGCGGGGGATATTATGATAGAATAAGGGGAATAAACGATAGAAGGATTATATCTGATTTTCCAAAACAAACCGCGAGGTGCCCCAGGGCTCTTTGCGGGCATCACCGCAGGGGGTTGTATCGCTAATTTTGCAGGACAGCAAAATCGGCGATACAACCCCGGAATTTCACAGGATATGAAAAGAGCTGCCTCAGGCTGCAAATCCTAGGGATTCAGCGACATGAGCGCGGTTGTTACCCTCCAAGAGCCCGACCACATCGCGATTGCCTAAAGGAGCGCCCCATGCGCATCATCTGCTGCCTCTTATTACTATCCACCCTCCCCCTAAACGCACAAACCCCAACAGACACAGAACAATACCAAGGCTTCAGCGGCTATTGGCTCAAAAACAACCGCGCCGAAGCCTTTGCCATCGCCACCCCCTACCCACGCATTATCGCCTTCCGGCTCAAAGGCGGCGAAAACCCCCTGCACGTCAACCGGAACTACGAATACTTCGGCATCCGCACCTGGTTTTTCGAACCGACGCAAAACAGCCAATCCGGCATGCCGGCCCTGCAACCCGCAACCGCAGAGCGGACGGGCGAGCGCTCCCTGCGCCTCGTCGCCGCCCCCGATGACAGTTCCGGCCTGCAACTGACCATGGAAATCACCCTCGACGCCGAAAACCCCGTGCTTACGGTCCGCCACGGCCTCAAGAATATGCGCAATGAAAAACGCCGGATCGCCGCCTGGGCCCTCAATGTCATCCGCCCCGACCACGGCGTCGGCGTCACGCCCTGGCGCACCGATCAACGGCGCACCTTTCTCATCTGGCCCGACACCAACCCCAACGAAGTCGGCATCCACCTCGGCCCCAAAGCCCTGGCCATGGATTACCGTATCCTACCGCAGAACCGCTGGCAAAAAATCGGCACCGACAGTAACGCCGGTTGGATCGCCTATATCTGGAACGAAACGGCGCTCAAATCCACCGTCGCCCACGTCGCCAATGCCGAATACCCGGAAGGCGGTGGCACGGTGACGATGTTCAATTCGACCTCAGAAGTCTTCGACGGCAATCCGCGTTTCGGCGAAATAGAAAATGTCGGCCCCCTGTCCGACCTGATGCCGGGCAATACCTTGTGGATGGAACAGGAATTGCAATTAATTAGCGGTATCGAAGGCGACGACCCCGAACGCTGGGTCGAAGTCCTAAACGCCGAATAACCCTTGACGGTCTCGACACAGGGCAAACGCCCGGAGACCGACGGGCCGGGCGCACGCCGGATCGTTGAACTGGGCCAGGACGCTTATCGCGATGCGGAAAAACGGGGAGCCTATCTGTGACCGTGTGGAGGTCTGGCGCGACTCAACAAAACCGGTGCGTCAATCGATCTCCAGCGCAGCGACCTGAGAGAGCGCCCGCACCGCTTCCCCCGGACGGTCTGCGACGACCGCAGTGAAATATTTGACGCGACTGATCTGATGGGCCAGGCAAACGTCCTTTGTTTTTTCTTCCCGTGTTCGCTATTTGTCAGTCGCGCCAGAGCCGGGAATCCTGCCGAATAAGCCAACGACTGATTTTGCCGTCTTCATCGAGGTCGATGACCTCCTCCAACTGCGCCTCGAACTGGTGATCGGTCACCTGGATCACTGGCGGCCAGAGGAAATGCCTTAAGAGCTGATGCGTCACACCCAACGAGTCGAGACTCGTCGTGTAATGCCCGTGTTCCTGGTGAAATCGGCGTTGACGATAGTATATCCCGCGTAAAAGCCGCTCGGCCTCGCCCGTCGGCGAGGCGAGATAAGGGACTTCTTGTTGGCCCACGACGGCCTCGGCGAACTGCACATAACCCCATTTTTCTGGAAAGTGCATATCGACCAGGCCCTGGGGCGACCAGACCCAGTTGTCGGGGCCTTTGCCCTCCACTTTGATATAGCTGCCCGAATCGTATTCGACTGCCCACTGAACTCTGGAAAAATTGATCCGCCACTGATCGCCGTCGAGCGGCGGTACCTTGTCGCGCGTCGCCTCTTTGAGCACTGCCCACGGCAAAGCCATCTCCACCGACCAGCCCTGGTCCTCGTCAAGCGGATTGTTGACGCTGCCCCAGACCGTGACCGCCGTCTGTAATCCGTTAATATCCCAGGCGCTCATATACGGACCGCCGTCGCGATAAGGTTTAACCAGCAAGAGATCCCATTCGGTGCCGAGCGCGTTGATTTCGAACTCGTAATATTGATGGGTATCGCCGTCTGGATCAATAAAGACCTCAAAATCGTTTTCGTGATAGATCGTAGCGTCCCGTTCGGTATAGGTCGCCCAGACATGCGGTTCTTCGAGATCGGCCGCCAGATAGAGATACTCGTCGTCCCATAGCATCTTGACTCGCGTTTTAAAAGCCGGTAATGGCTTGCGCTGCCCCTCGATATCGACAAAGGCCGCCGTCCAGGCCGCCCGCTGCCAAGACGGCTCGTCCAACTTGCCATCAATCTGCAATGCACCAGCCGTGCGATAGGCCACATAGCTCAGGGGCTCGATGCCCTCGACATATTCCAGATCGAAATCCCGCTGTCCCTCTATGGGCACAGCCAATAATCCGAGACTTAAAAAAATCCAGCGCAACATATACTCTCCTTTGTGCAATCAACTCTTAACACCATCTACAAAATATACCGCATCCGCCCAGCAAGTGCTTGCACCGTCGGTTTCAGTATCGCATTCCACACATTTGCACGAACCTATATTATCTCTTTATTTTTAACAGTTTCCGGCCATTCGTAACTGCTATTAGGAACTATATGCACCTGATGTTACTGGGCGCGCCGGCCTCCGGGAAAGGCACCCAGGCCACCCGTCTTGCACAACGTTTTGGTCTTGTTCACATATCCACCGGTGAAATATTGCGCCAAGCTTGCGCCGAAGGTAGCGATCTTGGCATCCTTGCCGCTGAATACCTTAGTGACGGGCAACTCGTGCCCGACTACCTTGTCGTGGAATTGGTCCTTGATGCTCTCGATCGGGCCCCCGGCGGTTTTGTCATGGACGGATTCCCCCGCACCTTGCGCCAAGCCGAGGCATTCGACACAATGCTTCGACAACGCGACCTGCCGCTCGACGCAGTCATTCTCATCGAAGTCGCCGAGCCCACCTTAATTGAACGCGGCACGGGCCGGCGAGTCGACCCTGTAACCGGACAGATTTACCATCTGTTGTTCGCTCCACCACCGGCCGAAATCGCCGAGCGGCTCGAACAACGCGATGATGATAGCGAAGAAGTCGTCAAGGAACGCCTTGGCATTTACCAACGCACAACCTCCGAGGTCATCACCCATTATCAGCGACAGAATCTACTCACACGCGTTGATGGCTCGGGGCCACCCGACGAAGTTTTCGACCATATCTTTGGACTACTAAGCCGTAATCCCCGCCAAACGGAGCAATAGCCATGACAACACAGGACAAAACCGCGCTGTATAAGAGCGGTATGATGAAATTCTCCCAGCAGGATTTCGCCGGCGCCCTCGACGACTTCGCGCAAGCGCTCGATCTCGACCCAAAATTTGCCGATGTGCACCAGTCGATGGCGCATTGCCATGAGAAATTAGGCGACTTGGACCAAGCGCTTAGTTGCGCGCAAAAAGCCGTCGAATACAACCCCGACGACTTCCTTGCCCATACCAGTCTCTCCATGTTCTACCAGCGCAAGGGCATGATCCCCGAGGCCGAGCAAGAAAAAGCCATCGCTGCTCAGTTGCAACCGAAAAACCCGCTATAAGCCTGCCCTGTCCCCCATGCAGATCGGCCCGTACCAACTCAGCCCTTATAGACCCGACATGCCCATTCTTACCCTAGCCCCAATGGCGGGGGTCGGAAATTGGGTTTTTCGCCTGATCTGCGCCCGGCTAGGCGCTGGTCTCGTCGGCGTCGAGTTCATCAACTGCCGGTCGATCGGCATTCGCTCGCGCAAAAGCTTGCAGATGCTCGACTTCTCCGACGCCCAGATCTACGCCGACACCGGCCTTTCGCTATTGGCCGCGCAAATCTACGGCAACGATATCGACCTGATCGCCAACGGCGCGCGAGAATTCGAGCGGCGTGGCGCCCAGATCGTCGATATAAATTTCGGCTGTTCGGTGCCAAGAATAGTCGAAAAAGGCTGCGGTGCCGCCTATTTACGCGACCTCGACCGGCTCTATACCGCCGTGCAACGCACTGTCGAAGCCGTTTCGGTACCGGTCATTGTCAAAACACGGCTGGGCTGGGACGACAGCGATATCAATATCCTTGAGGTCATCAAACGCTGCGAAGACGCCGGCGCCAAAGCCGTCGCGATCCACGCGCGCACCGTAGTGCAAAAATACAAGGGCCATGCCAACTGGGATTGGATCGCTCGCGCCGTCGAAACCTCTTCGATCCCGATCATTGGCAACGGCGATGTGCTGGACTTAGCCAGCGCCCGCCGGATGCAACGAGAAACGGGTTGCGCGGCGGTAATGATCGGCCGCGCGGCGATGGCCAATCCCTGGATCTTCTCCGGGCGCGACGGCGCGACACTTTCCGAGCGCGTCGAATTAGCACTTGAGCAACTGCAGCTGATGGCCGATTATAAAGGAGAGCGCGTCGGTGTCCTCGAGACCCGCAAGCATCTGGCCCTCTACTTCAAGAGCCTGCCCCGCGCCTCCGAGTTGCGACAACAGCTGTTGACCACCACCACCCTCGCTGGGTTGGCGGATCTGCTCGCCGCCTGGAACGAAGCGGACGCCGCGCCGACAGAAGACGACCTCACGTTATCCTCAACCGAAGCCGAAGCCCTCGCCTGGGGCGGCAACGGTTAAACGCAGAAAGCAGTACCCCCCATGGTATACGGCCTGATTCTACTGTTATTGTTTGCCGCCTGCGGCGAAGACAAACCGCAACCGCTCTCCATACAGGTTGTACCCGCCAAATTAATAGGCGATACCAAGGGCTCCGAATACGCCAACTGGGATACGGTCGAGTTTACCGGCGGCGGCGCCGCCGTCACCTACCTCGTCGCTTCCGAACCACTGCTGACCGAGTGGAATATCGTCGCCTGCAAAATCGCCGACGGCGGCAGCCAGGCGAAGATAGTCGCCGCCCGGCTCAACGCCTATGGCAGCAAGAAAATGCAAAAATTCAGCGAGAACACGGTCAATCTCAAACAACCACTCGGCCTAAAAATTGGCGATCGTTGGGCAAACTTCAACCCCCTGCTCAACCAGGTGCAAGACCGCATCCAACTCCGCGGTTTCACTGCCGCCGAAGCCGAACAATTCCAGCGCGATCTCGCCGATCGCTAGGCAAAATAAATTGAAAATAAAATCGATTGACCTAGTCCGCGTCGAACGGCCCGACGGCCCTTTGTTAGCCGCCAGATCCCAAGCCGGCGGTACACTTTCCGCCTCGACAGCCCCCGCGCAAAAGAGCGAACCCCGCCGCAAAGCTTGGCCCACTGAGATCGAGGTGGCCAACCCGATGTCCCGCTTTCCGCGCTTCAAACCACGCCGCCAACTCTATGCCGCGAGCCAATGGCCGGGTTTCGCAGTCAAGATCACGGCCGAAGACGGCACTTGGGGCCTCGGCACCTCCGCCGGCCGGCCCGCTGCCGCCGTCATCGAAGACGCCTTCGCCCACATTCTCATCGGTGAGGATTGTCTGGCGATCGAAAAGGCCTGGGATATGATGTTCCGGGTCTCTAAATCCTTTGGCACCGTCGGCATCGCCACGGTCGCCATCAGCGCGGTCGATTTAGCGCTGTGGGATTTGGCCGGCAAACTGCAACAAAAACCCGTCTATGAACTCATCGGCGGCCCGGTTCGAGACCGGATCTTTACCTATGCGACCGGCGATGATCTCGATTGGTATAAGGAGCTTGGCTTTAAAGCCTTCAAACTGCCCTGCCAATACGGACCGGCAGACGGTTTATGGGGCCTAGAGCAAAACGAGCGACGAGTCGCCGAAGCGCGCGCAACGATCGGCGACGACTGCGAGCTAATGCTCGATTGTTATATGGCCTTCGACGTTGAGTACAGCGTCCGTCTCGCCGAACGCCTTAAGCCCTATAAGCTACGCTGGCTAGAAGAATGTCTGATTCCCGAGGACGTCAAAAGTCATATCGACCTCAAAGAGCGCTTGCCCTGGCAAGCGTTGGCCGGCGGCGAGCACTTCTACACTCCCTACCCCTATCAGCAGATCATCGAGCACCGCGCCCTCGACATTCTGCAACCCGATATCCACTGGGTCGGCGGTATGACCGCCTGCCTCAAGATCTGCCATATGGCCGAGGCCGCCGGTATCGAGGTCTGCCTACACGGCGGCGGCCGCGACCCCTACGGACAGCATCTGACCTGGGCGGTGCCCAACGCGCCTTGGGGGGAATATTATATCGGTTCAGATCCGGGTATCCCGCTCGCGGAAGTTTCCGAACCGGGAGCGTTAGTGCCGCAAAATAGCTATTTGGAATTTGCCGTGCGCGGCCCGGGTTTCGATTTGGGCATCGCGGAAGAGTGGTTGGTGCCCTACAAAAGTTAGCTTATTAAACGGCAAATGCATCGCGTAAACGGCTTTTGCGCTAAATACCCCCGATACGCGCGAATTGGGTTTTGTCGACGGCAAACGCCCTCGCGCATAGTGCGACTCCTATGGCCCGCGAGGTGGAGACCGACCGCGACCACCTTGAGTACTACCTCGAAGAAATTCGTCGGTTACGGCGATGTCGCCAGCGGCCGACCTGGGTTATCGACAACAACCCTCACACCGAACGATGTCCTGCAAATCGACTATACACTCTTGCGCCTGAATCCGCCACGCCCTCCAACGACCCCCATACGTTTTATCGCTTTGACCGGCGCCTAGTCCCACCTGGCGCCCATCTGTTCAGCCTCGAATTGGGCGACGATGGGGGCGACGATTCCGTGCTACGCACTATCGCCGTCACCTACTAAGAGCCATATTTTCCAGGCCACTGTACGCCTGGCTCGCAAGGTTTTTCAACCGCGCTTCGCCACAGTGCTGAAATTCCATTCGGCACCGGCCCCATTTTTCTCTATAATACCCTACGAGACAAGCTCTGTTACTGTGGTAATGTTCCCTTAGCTATGCGCTTTTACAGTAGCCGAAAGATGCCCAATGCGCCACGCTTGCTTTTTAACCCTGCTCCTCACTGTTTCGACCGTACACGCGCAAGTCGGCAAATGGCAGCTCGGCGGCAGCGGTCTGGCCTGGAACCAACACGACTCACTACAGGTCCTCGTCGACTTCGCCGGCGCGCCCGGCGCGATCCAGCCACGCTATCTGCAACCCGACCAGAATATCATCCAATTGCTGGAAAACTGGGAATTCTGGCGCGAGCCCTCCGTCTACAATCTCGGTTTTGTCGACGGCCAGAAACCGCGCTTCTGGAATCGCTGGAACGGCGTCGGCGGCGACCCGACACAAAGCGGCGTTTTCCTGGTCGACCCCGACAGCACGACATATAATGCCCCGCTTGCCCAGTCGGTCAACAGTCTATTTTTCTCCTTCGACACCGCAGTGCCGATCCCGGCGGTGCGCTTCGGCTTCTTTACCCCCTCGCATGGCTTTCGCTCCGACGGTACGCCGCTGCCGCAGGATACTACGCCCGCCTTCGACGTATCCATTGGCACCGATAGCGAACCAGCCGTCAACTGGGGCGGCAACGACCTCTTTCAACGTGTCATCGCCAATGTCGGCGCCAATTTCGAACCCTCGGTAAAAATCGACTTCCCGCGTCAATACGCGCGCTTCTTCCGTTGGCGCAGGCAACTCTCGCTGGCCGACGAAGAAGCGCTCAACACCTGCGCCACCTGCGGCGGGCAGGGCAACCAGGCCATCGCGCTCCAAGGCTCGATCGGCGGTTTCGAGGTCTTTGCGCAGGGCGTCCCCCTGCGCGTCGTCTACCTCAGCCGCGTCATCGAACTCGGCCCGGTCGTCAACTTCGGCCGCCTACATTGGGCCGCCACCGCGATGCGCATGGAAAACAGCGTCGCAGTAGAGGATCCGCAAGCCGCGGTCGGACTCAGGGCCGAAGTGCGCGTCGGTCGCGACTCCGATCCGGCGACCTACCACGAATACACTAATATCGGCCGCGAAAAGGAAGTGCCGCGCGAGGAATACGAAAAACTTACGGCCCAACTAAACCGCGATCCGCGCCCCGGTATTCGCGCCTCAATCGGCTACGACTCAGACAACTGGTCGTTCTGGTCTGTGCCCTTTACGGAATCAGGCCAACTGATCCGACTCAGGAGCGGCTCGCACCTGCAAGTCAATCTCAGCCTAGAAAGCCGAGATTTCGACGCCTGGATCCGCGTCGACTCGCTTTGGATCGAAACCGCGCCACTATTGGCTGACGAGGTTTTTGCCGAGGTCGCCCGACTCGACGACTTGCAGCCGGCCCGCGGTTTTACTGAAGTCGGCCTTGGTCAGCAGACCGAATTCGCGTACCAATTACGCGCCGAATTCGGCGGCGGAACGGCTCCCGGATTTGACGCGCTACGGATCCGCACCGGCAATCGCGCCGCCTTCCGCCGCCTCGAAATGGGCGCACCGCTGGCCACCGTCGAACCTGCTGCTGTAACAGAAGAGGAAGACGGCCTGGTCGTGCAACTACCGCAGCGTGTCACCCGCTCGAACAACCCGCCGATCCGCGTGGTCTTCGCCAGCGAAGTATTCGAATTCGCCGCCACCTTCGAAAGCGAGATCTTCACCGCCGACAGCGAGACCCTGCCGCAAGCCGTGCAACCGGGCAATGCCACCGACGCCGTCTCGACCAATAGCCTGCGCGTTTTGGGCGCAGCCGCCGACCAACCCGATTTCATCCAATCGATCACCCTCTCCAGCCCGGTGCTGACGCCCAACGACGACGGTATCAACGATCGGCTAGATATCCGCTATTCACTATTCCGCCTCCCCGGTCCCGTACCAATAGCACTGGAAGTCTACGCCCTCGATGGTCGACGTCTCGCCCGCATCGACGCCGGCTTGCAGGATTCCGGCCCCAGGCAGCTTTCATGGGACGGACGCGACGAGACGGGCCTACGTCTTGCGCCGGGTCTCTACCTACTATCGATCAACTTGCAAACGCAATTCACCCAGACCAAGCAACTGCTACCCTTGGGCATCGCCTACTAAAATGCTTATGCGCTTTCTACTAATCTCGGTCTTCTGCTCGGCGCCGATGCTCGGCGCCGAAGAATTTCGCTTCGATGGCCAAGCCGCCTGGTCGACCTGGCAGCGACCGCATGGCCTGGTCGAATTCGACGAGACCGGGCAATTGCGGCTGGTCAAATACCGCAAGGACATCAACGCCATAGATAACGCGCCCGATTTCACGCACCGGACCCGTTCGCGCGGCGAAAACGTGCCGGGCGGCATCTGGGAGGCCGGCACCAACCCGACTGATGCCGGTCGTGTTATCGATGGCGATAACACGACCTTCTGGCAAGCTTCGCCCGACGACCCGCTCGGTGACTGGTTTGTACAAATCGATCTCGGCCGCGCGGTGCTCGCCGAGGAGATTCGTCTGCACTTTCCCGACCAGGAAGGCGCAAGACCCTTCCGCCAGTTCACCGTCTTCACCGCCACCGGCATCACCTCCGACGCACTCGACGACCTCTTTATCTTCTCGCCGGTCTACCTAACGACACAACCCAATACCGACACTGTAGTTTCGTTCCCCCTGGCCTTCGACATTCAGGACAGCGCACAGGTCGTCGACACCGATCTCGATATCGACCAGGCAGATATCGATAAATTCCGCCTTATCCAATATATCAACTTCACCATCGAAGACTTCGACCCCGAAGGCGCGCTGGCCGAAATCGAAGTCATCACTGCCGGTGACAATATCAGCATCGGCAACGACCAGCGCGGCAGCATCATCGATGGACTCACCGCCCGCTCCACTGAAAATATTCTCGACGGCGATATGAACACCGCTAGTTCGATCCTACCCGTCGGATTTGAGGGCCGGGTCCGCACCTGGGAGGAACAGGGCACCTGGTTCTTTATCGATCTAGGCGCCGTATTCTGGGTCGATGAACTCTTCCTCTACGCGCTGAGGCAGCGCGAGGGCACCGTCGGGTCGGTCGCCAGTGCACCTCGCGGTTTTACCTTTTGGCATTCGGACGGCACTCGCGTGCTCAGCTCCCAAGTCCCCATCGACGAGGCCTTTGACTTCTCCGTACTCATCGATCAACCCGACCCGGAGCCCAACCGCTATCTGCGTTATGCCTTCGAACCGCGCCGCATACGCTATCTATTTTGGCACGCGCACAAACCCCAGAACTGGGGATCGCGCTGGACCGAGGTGATGCTCTTTTCGCCGGGGCATCCCGCGCAAGTCGTGATGCGCTCCGATTTCATCGATCTCGGTGAGGCCGCCGGCGACCAGCGGCCCAAAGTCGTTAGCAATTTGTCCTGGGACGCCGACGTGCCCCCTGGCACCCGCTTGCAATTGCGTTCGCGCTCAGGCAACGAACAGAGCCAAATCTTTACCTTCCGCAACAAGATCGGCGAAGAGGTCACCGAGGCTAAATGGCTCAGCTCGCCCAAGGTGCTCAGAGGACCGATCGACACAACCGTAGTAGTGAGCGAGACCTGGGACGAGTGGAGCGAAGAATACACCTTCTCCGGCGAGGCCTTCAAATCGCAGAACCCGCGCCGCTTCGTGCAATTGGAGATGATCCTCTCGACGGACGATCCGCAGGTCGCGCCCGCGATAAATTCGTTGTCGTTCGAATACGAGGACGCGTTATTGCAAGGTGCGCGCGGCCGGATCGAACCGAGGGAGGCGCAACCCAATACCGATACCCGCTTTACCTATACGCTGGCTCCAACCGGTGATGCCGAAGATTCGGGTTTTGATCTTTTGCGTTTCGGCTTGCCTACCACGGCCTCTGATATAACCGTTCACATCGACAACGCCGACATAGATCCGACCGCCGTCGAGATCGACGACAACGAACTGCTAATCGATCTGCCCTTCGCGGTCACCTCCGACACGATCGAAGTAAATTTCACCGCCCGCGTAATACGCAACGCTACGATTATCAGCCTAGAGCTGGGTTCAAGCGACAGACCCGGGCTGTGGCAATCGGTCGAGGCCGTATCGCGCCGCGCCAATATGATCATGCTGCCCGAGTTGATCGGCACGAACCAACTCATCGGCAATCTCGCCATCTCCTCGCCGGTACTGACACCCAATGGCGATGGGGCAAACGACCTGTTGGCGATTAGCTTTATCGCCTTCAAAATCGAGCAAGGCCTGCCACAAGTACAGATCCTCGACCTGGCCGGTCAGCCGATAACCCGCTTGCATCCCCCTGCAGTGCAGGGCGCCACGTACACTTTTTCTTGGGGGGGGCGCGATATAGACGGGAACATGGTCCCGCCCGGCGTCTATCTCTACCGTATCGATCTCGGTGCCGAAGCCGGCAAGGACACCGCCTTGCGTACCATCGCCGTCGCCTACTAGGGGGATGCCACTGCCCGCACTTCTTGCAACAGCTTGCGATAGTGCGAAGGACTCATGCCGACTACCTCCTTGAAGGCGCGGCTGAAGTGGTTGCGGAATTGCCTATGCGGACGAAACGAAGCAGAATACAAATTTTGGCAATGATATGGGAGAAATAAAACAAAAATAAGACTTTCAGGCATGATTATAGTAATAAAAAACATGTACAATATGATTGTTTGTGTATAGTCAATTTTTTATAATTAAACATTCATATATGCCACCTCCGGTCTTTTCGCACTGCGAAAGGAAGCCCCATGTGCAGCTCTCGCGCCATGACCTATCTCATTCTATTGTTTTTTATAATCTTACCACAAGCAACAACGGCCCAAGTTTCCCACTGGCAGCTCGGTGGAAATGGCTTAGCTTGGAGCGAAAACGACACCACGCGGCTCTTCGTCGACTTTGAGAGCACACCGGGTGCCATTCAACCCACGTATTTTACCCCCGAAGAAACGGTCTTTTCCCAGATCGACAACTGGGCCTTCTGGCGCGACCCCAGCGACCGGGTCTTCGACTATCTGGACGGGGAGACGCCGAGAATGTGGAAGTGGAACCACGGCATCCCCGATCCATCGGAAAACGGCTCCTGGCTCATCGACGCCGATCCAGCGACCTACAACCCACCCAAGGCCTCCGACGTTGAGAAGGAAACATTCACCATGGACGTGGCCGTACCCGTGCCCGCCGTGGCCTTCGGCTTCATCCCGCCCATCGAGGGTTTCCGCTCCGACGGCACCCCGCTCAAAACCGATTTCATCCCGGCCTTCCAGGTGACCGCTGCAACCGTATCCGAACCCCCCGTTATCGAGGGCAATGTCAACCCGCTATCCACCGTGTTGGCCGATGTCGACAACAACTTCACCCCCGAGGTCCGTGTCGACTTTGAACGCCAGTATCTGCGCTTCGTCCGCTACCGCCGACAAATCTCGCTGCTCGACGAAGAACGCGAGGTCAATACCATCGACAATCTCTCCTCCGTCGCCTTGCTCGGCACCATCAGCGAGTTCCAGCTCTTCGCCGAAGGCGTGCCGCAGCGCTCGATCTACAAGACCAAGATAACGGATATAGGTGAATCAGTGAATTTTGGGCGGCTGTTCTGGAAGGGCACCGCCTTCCGCATGGTCGACGGGGTGCCAGTAAAGACGCCCGATGCCCAGGCCGTGCTCAAAATCGAGATGCGCACCGGCCGCGACGAAAGCCCGGCCGTCTTCCACGAGTATATGGATACCGGCCTTGAGCGCGTGGTCTCGCGCGACTACTTTGAAAACAATTTGCGCACCCGCTTCTTACGCGTGCACGCCGAAGCCGACCTCACCGAGCGCCAACCCAAGCCCGGCATCCGCGCCTCGATCAGCTATGACGCAGACAACTGGACCTTCTGGTCCGCCCCCTTTGTCGAATCGGGCCAGCCGATCAGCCTCAACAGCGGCTCCTATCTGCAACTGCGCATCACGATGGAAAGCGCATCCTTCGACGACTGGGTACGCCTCGACTCACTGTGGATCGAGACGGCACCGCTATTGGCCGGCGACGTGCAGGGCGAACTAGCCCGCCTCGACGATCCGCAACCCGCGCGTGGGTTCACCGAGGTTTCCCTGGGCGAAATGACCGACTTCGTCTACGACCTCAAAGCCGACTTCGAGACCGTCGACGCGCCCGGATTCGATCTGTTGCGCATCCGCACCGGCAACCGGACCCAGTTCAAGAGTCTACAACTCGGCGAGGGATTGCTCGACACTGCCCCCACCGAAGTTACGGAAGAAGCCGACGGTCTGCTGATCCGCCTGCCCGAGCGCATCACCCGCGCAAACAACCCACCGCTGCGCGTAGTCTTCGGCACTGAAGTCTTCGAATTCGCCACCAACTTCCACAGCGAGGTGCTCGACACCGAACGCGAGGTGCTGCCGCAGCCGGTGGTCGGCGCCGATGTCAGTGAGGCACTTTCGACCAATAGCCTGCGAGTCCTCGGGATCTCTGGGGAATCGCCCAACTTTGTCCAGGATCTGAACATTTCCGCGCCGGTCTTCACCCCCAATGGCGATGGCATTAATGACGAATTGAATATCAGCTACGCGCTCTACCGCCTGCCCAGTGCGGTACCTGTGGTCCTCGACGTTTACCGCCTCGACGGCCGGCGGGTCGCGCAAGTCGAAATCGGCCAACAGGACTCTGGCCCTCAGACCCTGCGCTGGGACGGTCGCGACGCCAACGGCGCCTTGCTGCCGCCCGGCATCTACCTGACGACGATCAGCCTATTGTCCGATTTCTCAGTCGCACCGCAATTCCGCACCGTCGGCATTG
>Ga0114999_10000950_pt1 | contig 41747 bp, 32 predicted proteins | sample ArcticOcean_MG_C_3_FD_89820 | JGI IMG/M metagenome (GOLD analysis project Ga0114999, IMG submission 89820) | Marine microbial communities from western Arctic Ocean - ArcticOcean_MG_CB8_126 | ecosystem: Environmental > Aquatic > Marine > Oceanic | place: Arctic Ocean: Canada Basin | collected...
AGGCGGCGATGGCCCACACCGCCGCCAGCGCCAGCAGACGGCCGCTGTGGCCCAGGGCGTTGATTATCGGGGTCAAGAGCCCGTTGATGGGGACCAGCAGGGCGTTGGCCGCCAACAGATACAGGACGGGGACGGCGTCGCTCCAGGCGGGACCGTAAATGAAATCGGCGATCGGAGCGGCGAAGGCGACGATGATGGCGAAGAACGGAAACGTGAGGAGGCAGGTCCATTTGATGGCCAGGTGAGCACCCCGGGCGACGGCGTCGCGCTCGTCCTGAATGCGGGAGAAGGCGGGCAGGCTGACCCGGGCGACAAGCTGGGTGAGGATGAGCGGCTGCTGGGCCAGTTTGTCTCCCCAGGCGAGCAGTCCGGTGGCAGTGCGACCAAAACCGGTAGGGCCGAGGATGGGAATCAGGCTGTCTTTGAACATCAGCAGGAGGCGCTGGCCCTGGAATTTGGCTCCGAAATCGAGGTTCTGGCGAAGGCGGCCGCGCTGGATCAAGGGGACCGGTCGCCAGCAATAGAAAAAGAGGAGAAGGAAGGTGGGGATGATGCTCGCCCCGACGTGGGCGGCTACCAGGGCCCAGGGTCCGACGCCGGCCACGGCGAGAGCGATTCCGGCGGCGTAAAACCAGACGGTGCCGGATACGTCGGCTATGGCCAGGCGGCCGAAGTTGAGATGACGTTCGAGCATGGCGGCGGGCACCGCGCGGAAGGCGCTGATCAGGACGGAGAGCGAAAACGCGCGGATCAACCAGGGATCGGGGGAGCCCTCGTCAATGAGATCCAGGATTACGGGACCGGCGAGAAAGATGATCGCGGCGGCGATTACGACGAGGACCGCCTGGACGGTGAAGATGGTGCGGAGATCGGATTCGCGCGGCTCGTCGGATCGCTGGATCAGGCTGGCGGCCAAGCCGAGATCGCTGAATTGCTTGATGATTCCGGCGATGAAGGCGATCGGTACGACAAGCCCGAATACTTCCGGAAGCAGCAGGCGGTAAAGCGCGACGTCGCCGGCGAACGCCAGGATGCGCATGCCGCCTTCCCGCAGCCCGAGCGACGCGACCCCGGCGAAAGCTCGCCGCCCGACGTCGGCGGCGGATGAGCTATTAGGGGGCAACGGGATTCCCGGGAGAGGTGAGATCGGCGGACGACGGCAGGTGCCGCTCGACGAAACGACGGATCGGGTCGGCGAAATACAGGGCCAGAGCGATCAACAGCCAGAACAGGTGCTGGATTTCCTTGTCGAGCAGATTGGGCGCGTCAATGGCGTACCAGGCGAAGAAATACCAGATGAGACCGGGCCGGGTGGCGAATACGGCCGCCAGCGCGAATGGCATGAGCAGGTAGCGGGAGTGGACCACCATCAGGCTCAGAACAAACACGGCGGCCACCTTGAGCAGGGCGCGGTGGTAGTCGCGGTCGAAGAGGGTAAGAACGACGGAGACCGGCACCGCGAGCCGAATGAACCAGTCGTTGGGTCCGGCGAGGAATTCGGGGAACGGCTGGCCCAGGACGCGAAAGAAGGCGCGGAACAGAGGCAGTCCGTCGCCACGTTCGTGGAGGTGCCCGTAGATGGCCCAGCGGAGGGCATCAAAATCGCGGATCATGAACGGCAGGACGATCACCCCGAAAACGCCCGCACCGCCAAGCACGAAGGCCGGTAGCTGGTCGCGGCGGTAGCGGGCGTAGAAGAGGGCGGCGGCGGCGGCCGGGAAGACAAATTCGGTGCGGGTGGCGATGGCGAGCGCCCAGAAGAGTCCCGCCTGCCAACCGGACTTTTCTCGCAGGAGGGCCAGGAACATGAACATGACGGCCAGGGACACCACGTGGGCCTGCCCGATGCTGGCTTCGATCACCCGTGGAGAAAACAGCCACATGGTCATAACCGCCAGGGCCGCGGGCCGGGCGAGGCCATGGCGGCGGACCAGCAAGTAGAGGCACAGAGCGGCCCCAAAATCAGCGGCGTAGGCGATCACTTTGATCGCGTGCAGGTCCTCGAGACCCACGGCGCGGAAGACAGCCAGGACCGGAGCCAGCAGATACGGAAACAGGGGGAGGTGAGCGTAGGTGAACTCGTGGCCGTTCACGGCGGCGTAGTAATCGAAGTTGCGGCTGGTGAACAGCATTTCGGCGATTTCGATGAAGTGCTTGATGTCGAGGGTGAGGCTTTCGTCGATGCGTTTGAATCGCAGCGACGCGGCCAGGACGAAAACGAGCAGCATGGCCAGCAGGGTCCAGAAGCGGGCCGGGGAGAGTCGGGGAAGGCTCATGTGGTGAGAACCGTGGCGGGCCGCGTCCAGTCGGGGAGCACGGATTCGTAGAGGCTGAGGACGCGATCGATGGTGTCTTCCCAGCTCAGTTCCCGCGCCCGCAGGCTGCCGCCAGCGCCCAGTTTGCGGGCGAATTCAGAGTCGGTGAACAGGCGGTCGATGGCGGTGGCGGTGGCCGCGACATCGCCCTGGGGGACCAGGAGACCATTATTGCCCGCGAGGATGGGCTCTTCGGCGCCGGAGTCTCGAGTGCCGATTACAGGACGGGCGCAGGCGTTCGCTTCGAGATAAACGAGACCGAATCCGTCAAAGCTGGTAGCGCCGCTGAGGAAATGAGCGACGAAAACGGAGCAGCGGTGGTAGAGATCGATCTTTTCGTCCTCGGTGATCTCGCCCCGAATCTCGACCGCGTGGCCGACATCCAGATCCTTGATCTGAGCATGGAGTTCGTCCAGGTAGGGGCTGCGTTCGAGCTGGCCGGCAATCACATAGCGGGCGGTGGGATGCTTTTCGAGGACGCGGGCGAAGGCCTCGATTGAGATGTGGAGGCCCTTACGGTGCTTGACCATACCGACCGTGAGCAGGAGTTTGTCCTCCCGGTGGGGGAGCGAGCGGGACGGGTGGAATTCGGCGACGTCGACACCCAAGGGGACGACGTGCACGTCGGTCACTGGAAATTCGGCGGCGACCCGACGGGCGGTGTAAGCGCTAATGGACATGAAACCGCGGGCACGGCGATAGGCGCGGGCGATGAGGCGGCGTTCGGGTCCCGGGTGAACGCTGGGAAGGCTGTAGGTGCCTACGAGGGAAGCAACCAGCGGCACGCGGCGCGGCAGGAGGGCGAGCGCCGGCAGGTAGGGCTCCACCAGGCAATGAACCAGATCGCAGCCGGCAGTGGCCCGGTACAGGGCGGGCAAGGTGCGGGCCAGGAGCTTGGCCCAGTGGCGGTCGCCGTACATGAACGATCGCAGATCGCGGTGATCGGGATGCGCGGCAAGATCGGGGTAGGCGCAGTGGGCGAGCGGCGAGACGAGCCGGCAATCGACGCCGGCGGCGATGAGACGGCGGGCGATCTCCCCCGCATAACGACCCCATCCGGTCACGGGTTCCAGCGCGTCGGCGACCAGGCATACCTTCATAGGGAGGCCGAGTCCTGATTGTCAGACTTGCGGGCGGGAGGGCCGGGATGCGAACGCCGGTAGAAGAAGAAAGTGAGGCCGCCCAGGACGGCCAGCCCGGCCAGGCTCAGCCGCAGGCCGTCGCCAAAGCGCGGAGGCGCGTAGGTGAAGAGGACTTTGCTCTCACCGGCCGGGACGGCAACCGCGACCGAGAGGCGGTTGGCGGTGAACAGCTCGAACGGATAGTCGTTGACGGTGACGGACCAGCCGGGGAGACTGGAGCGATTGAGTACCACGATCGCGGGAGTGTCGGTGATGACCCGGATGTGGTGCCGGCCGGGTTCACTTTCGACGACCCTGACCGAGGTGGATTCGGTCTCAGGAGCGGGCGGGAGGCCGGGATCGCGATCGAGGAAGACGGCGCCCCGCGGAGAGCGGGCGAGGAGATCCAGCACCTCCCCGGTGCCGGCGTCCGGATCGGCGACCCGCCAGGCGGTGGCGAAGTAGTAGTCGCCGAGCGGATCGGGGACCCGATAGATCCAGACGGTCTGGGTGGCCTCGAATTCTTCGGGAATGTCCACTTCGAGAGTAAAAGCCGAGGGGCCGAGGGCGGCATCGAGGTAGGTGCCGCTGAGGATGGCGCCAACGTTGAAAGCGGCGAATACGGGGAGACGGTCGCGCAGGGTGGCGGCCTTGCTCTCTTCGGATTCGGTCGGGCTCACCGCGTAGCCGCGAATCGGGGAGCGCTCGCTGCCCAGATAGCTCAGGAGTTCGGCCTGCCGGCGGGTCATGAGATTTTCGTAGCCGTCGATGGTGCGCAGGCCCGACCGCAACGGCAGGTTGGGAGTGAGGACTTCCTGGAGGAAAAGAAGTTCCAGCCGGTCGCGGTCGGCGGGAGACAGGAGGTCGTCCCGGCCGGTCATGGATAGCTCCCACTTGTCGGCGAGGCCGCGGAAGGAGAAGACCGGGGCTGATGGGAGGGTTTGCAGGTAGACGGCGGATTGGACCGGATCGCTCCGATCTTTGGTTGAGATTGTGTCGATCCCGTGGCCGGTCGAAAGGGTGACGTCGAGAAGCAGGATGGCCGCCAGGAGAGGCACGGCGCTTGAGGCGACCCAGCGGCCGGAAGCGATCCGGCGCCACGCGAACGCGGCGGCCAGGGCAACCGCCACGGTGATCGCCGGCGTCCAACTCAGCACGGTAAAGGCCTGTTCCAGGCGTTGGCGGGCGGCGGCGAATGCGCCCTGCCACTCCATCGGGCTGGCGTAAGCGCCCTGCCCGCCAACCAGAAAGCGGTCGATGCCGCGATTGAGAACGTCACGCAGCGGGGCGAAATTCAATTCCAGGAACACGGTCATGAGTAAGAGGGCTCCGGCTAGCACTGCGGCATAGAGGATGAACGCCCGGGGCAGCCAGCGTGTGATCGAGGCCGGGTCGGGGCGCGCGGCGAGAAGAGACTGGAGGCCGAATGCCGATAGGAAGGCCAGGGCGAATCCGGCCAGGATGATGAAACGGCCGGGTGCCCGAAAGAATCCAAATAGCGGAAGAGAGTGCATGGCGCGGAAGGCCGGGGTGAGATCGCCGAGGGCGAGGAGCCAGGAGACGGCCAGCAGAACGGCGAGGAAGACGATGGTGCGCTGACGCCAGCGCCAGACCAGGGCGGCGACTACCAGCGGCGGCGTGAGGAGCCCCAGATAGGCCAGCGGCTCGGCCCGGAGCACGCCGTCAAATACGCGCGGCAGGTCGAACGCCGGATAGAAGGATCCAAAAAACAACTGAACCGGGTGGATCGCCCCGGCGGCGGCGAGGCCGTAGTCAAGTCCGCCGGCCCGGGTGGATTCGCCGGTGATAACCAGCAGCGGTAGCAGACGCACGGCCCCGATCGATAGACCCAGCCCGGCGGCGGCGGCCAGGAGGGCCAGCAGTCGTAGCGCCGCGAATCCGCCCCGGTCCCGGAAGGTCCAGGCCACCCGGAAAGTGCCGTAGAGCGTGGAGGCCAGCGCCAGCAGGACCGCGATGTGGGGATGCCCGGCCAAGACGTTGACCGCGACAACCACGGTGAGCAACAGGAAGTAGACACGCCGACCCTGGGCGATGCGCTCGATCGCCAGGATGGCCGCCGGCAGGACGAAGAAGATGTCGGCGAAATTGAGGAACAGCGAAGTGGCGAAGACAAACGGGCCGAATCCGTACAGGTACCCGGCAACAAAAGCGGGGAGGCGATTCAGCCCCCAGGCGCGGCCGAGGGCGTAGGCGGCGAGGGCGGCCAGCAGGAGGCCGAGAGCGGTCTCGGCGTGATAGGCGAGGGGCATCGGAAAGACACGCAGAAAAACCCACGTCAGCGGGTAGAACCAGCCGAACTCGGAGAAGGCGATGGGGAATCCGCCCAAGTAGCCGTTGGTCCAGAGCGGAATCTCACCGGCGGCAAGCCCGGCCTGCAGGAACTCGTAACGGGGGCGATAACTGATGAGAAAGTCGAGATCGAGCCAGGCATGGCCTTCGAAAAGCAGGCGGCGGTAAAGGATGAGAAGCGGAATGAGATAACCGAGGAGGACGCGGCCCGGGGGCAGGACTGCCACGGCAGTGCGGAGAGTCGATAGAACTGCGCTCACGGCAGAGCTTCGAGGAATTGGGCTATGAGCCGGGCGCGGACCGGCCAGGCGAAGGCGGCGGCGTGTTCGCGGGCGGAGCCGGCGAGGCGGTGGGAGAGATCGGGATCGTCGCCGAGGCGCACGATGGCGGCGGCGAGCGCGGCCGGGTCGTCGGCCGACACCAGCAGAGCGTGCTCGTCGGCCTCTATAACTTCCCGAATGGACGGCAGGTCGGAGGCAACCAGAGGCCGGCCAGAGGCCAGGTACTCAAAGAGCTTGAGGGGTGACGTGTAGGCCACCGAAATGTCGCTGTGCCCGGAATTCGGAAGGACGACGACATCCGCGGCGGCGACGTACAGCGCGGCGTCACGCTGGGGCAGGTGGCCGCGGACGTGAAGCCGCTCGCCATCGGCCAGGGATTCAAGGCGGCGGAGATCATCCCCAATGCCGCCAACCAGATGGACCTCCCAGGAGGCGGGCAGCAGCGGCGCGGCGGCGGCCAGGGTATCGGTGCCCTTCCAGCGATAGAAATGGCCCGTGTAAGCCACCACACGCGCGTCGGCGGGGATGCCAAGCCGGGAACGAGCGGCATTGCGGTCGGGCAGGGCGGCGAACGTAGCGAGGTTTACGCCATCCCGAGCGACCAGAAGACGCGCCGGGTCGAAACCGCGATCGTAGTACCAATCGCGCAGATGATCGGAAATGGCGACGATCGCGTCGGCCCGGCGGGCGGCCCACAGGTGGAGGCGACGGGCGGCGGCGGAGCGCGGAAGCGTGTGGACCTCAAATACGAAAATGCGATCGCGACGACGCGAGAGCAGCCCCAGCACGGTGAGCACGAACATATCGCGCGAGTAGATGACGCCGCCGGGCAGGCGGGCGACGAAGAGAAAAGCCGACAGGGCGAAGGTCCACAACTGGAGCAGATGGGCGATGAGCGGGATCGGGAATCGATTGAGCGAGGGCCAGTCGATGGTCACCCGCTTCACGGCATCGACGCAGGGCAGTCCCACAAGGCCGAAATCGCGGGGCACATCGTAGTAATCGAAGGGATCGCCGACGACGCGCATGGCGTCGGTATTGGCGCGGCGGGGATAGACGACCCGTACCTTCCCGAACAAGCGGGTGAAGGCGGCCGCCATCTGCACGATCTGGATGACGTGCGCCTTTTCGCCGGGGATGCGGGCGTTGGCGACGATGGTGAGCTGGACGGTTGGCGGAGCGTCGGGGCTAGAGCTCAAAACGGATCCGGATCGTGGCGGCCGCGCCCCGCGGATGGAAGGTCACCCGGTCGGCGGACGTGTCCCAGTCGCAGTCAGGATCGCAAAGCAGATCGCGGGCTCCGGGCGGAGGGCGGAAATGGATCGGGCGGTCGAAATGGACGGTCGACAGGGTCTCGTCGATCAGCAGGCGGTCGCCGTCCAATCGGTAACCACGCTCAAGCTCGAGGTCGGCCACCGCGGTTCCATCGGCAGCCGCCAGGACCGTGTCGACCCGCACGCCGTCGACCAGGGTCTCGACCTGGCAGTCGCGAGCGTGACGGCTGTGGCTGACGGGGCTGACGGCGGCGGCTGCTTCGGCGAGGAAATCGGAGGCCAGCGCGCGGAGGGAATCGAATGGCCGTCCGGACTTGAGCCGGGTGCGGGCAGCGTAGAGGCGAAAGCGGAGATCGCGGCCGGGCCGGTTTTGATGAACGTAGCTGTCGATGCTCGACCGGATATTCGAGCCGGCGGGAACGTACCAGCCGGGAACCCGGCGGTCGGGCAGGGTCCAGCGCTCAACTAGATTCCGCCAGCCCGACGTCCGCCGGCCCAGGTAGACGATTTCGCCGCCCCCGGCGCGGGCTCCGTAGAGCAGATTGCGCTCTCCCGTGGACACGGCCAGCAGGGCGCAGGCGGTGGACGTTTGCAAGCGCACGAGTCCGCCGTCCGCGAAGGCCCGGGTGGTCTGCTCGGGGAGGTGCTGCGAGGGCGCGTGGCCGGGAGTCAGCGGCGCGAGTTCGGCGGCCCGGGCGATCCAGGCCACGTCGGCGGTGTGAAAGTGGCGGCAGTTGAAGCCGCGCGGCCCGGACGGGACGCCGCGGAAGGCGCCGTCATCATCCTGGGTTTCCAGTAGCCGCCCGAGAAGATTGGCCAGCACATCGCCCGAGTCGGAATCGGCGAGCGCGGCGATCGCGTAGAGGTCGTAGGGGTGGCTACCGGCTTCCAGCGGCCCCTGCCAGAACCACGGCTTGGAATCGAGCAGAACCGGCTTGAACCCTTCGGGAGAGATGGCGGCAAGAAGGAAATCGAGCCCGCGGTCGAAATTGGCGGCGAAGGCGTCCGGTTCGTCGCAAAGCATGCGGGCGTGATGGGCGAAGGTGAGATGGCGGGAATGGTAATAAACGGTCGCGCCGGCGGCGCCGGCAGGCAGGCCGTGCTCGGACGCGGTGGGGTGATACGGAAAAGAACCGTCAGGATTCTGGTCGGTGAAGGACACGTCCAGGGAGCGCATCACCGCTTCTTTCCAAGCGGCGTTGCCGGTTAGCCGATAGGCGGAGGCGAGCCCCATGGCTCCCCAGAGTCGCTGGTTGGTGACCTCCTTGGTTACGGAGGCGTTCACCAGATAGGTGTCGCAGTTGCGGGTGATCGTGGCCTCAAGGCGGCGGCGGAGATCGTCGTCCACCAGATCGGAAAACTGGAGCAGGAACGTGGCCAGGGCGTCGGTGCAATCGCCGCTGTCGATGACGTTCGTGGACATGTTGTTGGGGTCGAGTCGGCCCGGATGGTAGACCCACGCGCCGTGCTCGGGATCGGGAGCGAGGCGGGCGTCGGTGGTCAGAGCGCGGATGCGGGCGCGCTGGAAATATTCGACGTCCCCGGTGATGGCGTGGAGGGCCGCGTCGATCACGATGGACCGGGCGGACCGGCCCGTGTGATCGATGCGATGCTCCGGGCAGACCAGGCGTCCGTCGGGAGCGATGCCGCGATGGCTGTAGTCGGACGCGCCGATCAGCGCGCGCTGTACCTCGGGGAGCAGGCTTCCGGTGAAGGGCCGGGACGAGACGGTTTCGGTCACCTCAGGTACGCTCCCCGACCTTTTCCGCCGGCACGCCGGCGACGATGGCATACGGCTCCACGTCCCGCGTGACCACCGAACGCACGGCCACCACCGCACCATCACCGATGGTGATGCCCGGCAGGATGACGACATCACTGTAGATCATCACATCCGACCCGATGACTACCGGCGCAGTGTTGACCGGCGACTCCAGCACCGGCACTTCCCGGGAATCCGTCTGGTGAGTGTGGGTGTAGATGCTGCACGCCCGCCCGATGTGGGTGCCGTCGCCGATGGTGATGTCGGACGAACAATCCAGGTGGCAGTCGGAAAGAATCTGGGAGCCGACGCCGATCGAGAGCGTGGCCTCGCCGGGAACTTCGCCGTCGCGTCCGATGCGCACGTCACGCTTGATTTCGGCGCCATCGGCGAAGTTCAGGCGCACCCCGCGGGGGTGGTAAAAGCGGGGATGCAGCACGACGTCGTCGCTCAATTCTATGTTGGGCTGCAGCGACACCAGGAGACGGCGGAGCGCCACGATCTGACGTTGATAAGTCGGAATCTGCTCGATGTCCGGAAGCTGCAGTACCAGGCGGGCGAGCAGGCGCAGGAGCGGGGAGTTCATCTAGACCTTGCTTTCGTTTTTGACGGCGGCGCCGCCGGGGCATGGCCCCGATTCAGAGACTGGAGCACGTCGATGAGGCGATCGGTAAAGCCCTCCAGGCCGTGCGCACGTTCTACCTTGTCCATCAGATCGGCGGCGATGCGTTTCCGAGCGTCGTCGTCATCGAGAAGGTGGGCGAGGCGCGTGGCCAGGACCGAAGGGTCGTCACCGTCGAAAAGCAGATTAGCCGCATGGTCGCCTAACAGATAGGCGAAGGAGGGATTGTTGGTGACCACCGGAACTCCGGCGGCAAGCGATTCAAGCGCGCTCTTGTCGAGCGCCGGGACCGCGCGGCAGGAGACGGTGAGGGTGGAACGGGCGTAGAGACCAGGCATATCGGCGCCGGAAACGCCGCCCAGAAACGTGACCCTCGACCCGAGATCGAGGCGCTCCACGTGGCGCTTGAGTCCCGCGAGGTAGTCGTGATCGACCGGATAGAAAGGCTCGCCGGCGATTTCGACGACCGGTCGCGAGGGGTGGTCGCGGAGGGCTGGATCAGCCAGCGCGTGGATGAGGAGTTCGACCTGCTTGAGCGGAGTGAGGCGAGCGGCCAGCGCGATCAGCGGAGGGTCGTCGGGCGAGAGGGACGAGTCGCGCAGACGAACGCTGTCGATACCGTGGCCGAGCACAACGGGGATCGAATCAGGCACCGGATAGCTGTCGACCGAGGCGGTGAGCGGTAAATCGATGAGGCGGTGCGCGAGGCGGAGCGCCCGAGCGAGCCCGTGGCTGGTGTACCAGAGCGCCAGCGGCCGGCGTCCCAGTTTGCAGAACGGCCAGGCCAGCAGCGCGTAGGACGGGACCATATGCGTGAATACGACGTCGACGCGGCGGGCCGCCACCAGGCGCAGCAGATGCCAGCCGAGCCGCAGGATGACCCCGAAACGCGAGCCACCTTCGGAATTTCGCAGCGGGATCACCGTGACGTTGGCGGGCAACTCGGGCGAGCGGACGCGGGAGGCGAGCACGGTGAGGTGCTCGCAGCGGGCGGCGATCGCGGCCGCCCAATCGTGGGCGACCCGCATGTTGGAACTGGCCGGGTCGAGCTCCTGGGTGATCATCAGGACCCTCATGCCGTGCGCCTTCGTTCCTGCTCCTCGGCCAGGCGGAGATAGGCCTCAGCGTAGTTGTCCAATGTGGTCTCGCGTTCGAACGGCTGCACGGCGGCTTGAGCCAGGCGGGCCATGCGCTCCCCGGCGGCCGGATCGCTGAGGATTTCCAGTAGCGCGGTGGCGATGTCAGCGGGCTGCCAGTCGACCAGCCTGCCGGTCAGCCCGTCGTCCAGCAGCTCGGGCATGATGCCGACCGGCGTGGAAACTACGGGCGTGCCGCACGCCATCGCCTCAAGGCAAACCCGGGGACCGCCCTCCGAATAAGAGGCGCAGAGCAGCAGGCGGGAACACCGGTAGCAATTGGCCAGATCGGACGGGGAGTCAACCCATGGCCGAATCTCGAAGCGCCCGCTCAGACCCCGCTGCTGGAGGTCTGATTTCAACGCCTCGGCCCGGGGGCCGTCGCCAACTACCAGAAAGCGAATCTCCGGCAGCGCGCGGGCCACGATGGCGGCCGAGCTGGCCAGGAGGTCCAGACCCTTGTTGGAGTCAAGCCGGCCGCAGAACATCACGTCCCACGAGGGCTCGACCGTGCCTTCGGCCGGCTCAAAGACGTCGAAATCGAGATACACCGACGGAAGGACCAGGATCTTATCCGTCGCAACCCCCCATTGCCTGAGGAGAGAGGGCATCTGCACGTTATTCACGGCTCGAAAGGCGGTGGCCCGATGACGGGCGCGTGTTACATAGTAGCGAGCGATCCATTTCTGGGCGCGTTCCTTCATCGAGCCGGCCCGGGGATGGCCGGGAACGTGGTGGATTTCTGAGACGTAGGGGATGCCGAGGCGGGAGCGGATTTCCATCGCGGCGAATCCATTACTGAATACGCCATGGTCGTGGCTGATCGCCAGCGCGTAATGACGTTGCCCGGCTAACTCCTTGACCATGCCAACGATGAAGCGACGCTGCGCGAAACGCGAGCGCGGGGAGGGGTGGACGTAGACATGACCAAAAAGCGTGGTGGGACGGGCCTCGGCGTGGCCGGGAGTGAGGACATCAATCCGGTCCCAGTGCGGAGCCAGTCCGGCCAGGGTGGTGTGGAAGGCGCCTACGCGACCCCGGGCGATATCGCGGTCGCCGCTGTACATGAGCAGGTTCAAGCCGTGAATAACCGCCAGAGAATGGACTGCACGGATGACATTATGTCAAAACAGAAGTTGGCGGCCGGTCAGAAATCGAAATAGGCGCGAATATTGGCCACCGCCAGCAGCGTGAGACCGGTCCCAGTGGCCAGCATGCCCGCCGCGCCCGCGCCCAGCACAACCTCCAGAAGATGGGTCGAGAGCGCGGACGTGCGCTCGGCCGTTATGCCGACGAAAAGGGACCCGCTGAATCTGTCGATGCGCAGCGCGTAATGCCCAGGATCGAGTCCTTCGAAGCTGATGACGTTGGGCGGAGCGTCGACTTGCGGAGAGTCTGGATAGCCTCGCACGCGCACGACGCGACCGGGGATGTTCCGCGGCGCCCCGCGACGGGCCAGCCCGCCAATAATGTCGCCCTCTCCCGATATCGCGTAGAGGCGAATCGCGGAGATGTTGGGAACGATGTCGATGGGCACGATGAGAGCGCTGGCCCGCGGCGTCACGAAGATGGCGTTGCGCCACACCAGCCACTCTTCCGGCGCCTTCAATGCGACCGCGGTGAACGACACCAGGACCGAGACGATAAAGGCGATAAGCAGGCCTTTGCCCAGCCTGAAGTTCAGATCGGCGACGGGTTCCACCCAGGGCGGCACCGTGCGGCCGGTTTCGCGGTCGATGACATCCGTGGCGCTGATAATGGGATCGCCCGCGGGGCGCTCGGTGGTGCCGCGGCGTAACACGCTGATCTCAAGCTTCAGTCGGCCGAGACCGGTCTGATCGCGCTGCAAGTCGGAGACCGGCGGGGCAGGGTCTTCGGACTCGGATTCGGCCACCGGCAGGCGACGTTCCACAAGGTAATCCAGCAGGACGGCGGCGGTGACGGTAAACAGAATGGCCCCGATGAGCGCGGCCAGGCCAAACCACATCAGTAGCAGGCCGTCGGCTTCAGTGGCCTGGTAGAGGCCTCCGGGGACTTCATAGACGCCCTGGCGGGTGAGCGCGTCCCCCTGGATGAGACGCTGGCGAAAGGCCCAGGTGAGGGCGAGGAGCAGAAAGACGGTGAACAAGGCAACACCGGCGCCGCCCCGACCCCAACCGGAGTGAAGACCCAGAACTTAACGACGCGAAATGCCGGCCACTCCCCCCGCGATGGTGAGAACCAGCACCAGCGACCAGGTGGCGGCGAGGACGGCTTTGAAGTTGCCGGGCGGCGTGCCGGTGCCGAAGCCGATGATGGTGGCCGCGGCGAGCGCCAGAGCCCACGGAATAACGCCCACGACGAGCCCGGATGTCATCCCCAGGGCGATGACCGTGCGGGGAGCCGCAGCGCGAACGGCCTCATCGATAGCCGACCGGCCGCGCAGGCCGCGGGACAGGAATTCGAGCATCAGGGGCCTGGCCGCGAGGCGGGGCGTCCGGTTGAGGGAAGACGGAGACTCACGGGTCAGACCCTGGCGGCGAAACGCAGCATCTGTAGGGTTTCCGCAACCTGCCGGTCCCACGAATAGTGCTCCATCCTGCGGCGGGCGCCCTCACGCAGGCCGTCGGCCAAATCAGGCTCCTCAAGCAGCCGGTTAATGGCCGCGACCATCGCCGGGTGATCGCCATAGGGGACCAGGAGAGCGTTCTCGCCGGAGTCCAGGATTTCCAGATTGCCGCCGACATCGGTGGTGACGATCAGAGCGCCGGCCCGGCGAGCCTCCAGCAACACGTGGGACATGCCCTCGTAGCGGGTATTGAGGACGAAAACATCGGCGGCGGCGAGATAGCTATGCACATCCTCCTGGTCCACCGCCCCGACGAAGACCACCGGCGCATCCAGGGCGTCGGCCAGGGACTCCAGCGAGCGGCGCTCGGGCCCGTCACCGACGATCACCAGAGTCGCGCCACCGGCAAACCGGGGGGCCATGCGGATCAGGTCGTCGACCTGTTTCCAGGGGTAAAGCCGGGCCACCGTGAGGACGAGCGGGCCGGTGACACCCAGGGTCGTGCGAATTTCAGAGGCGGGTAGGCGATCGTGCGGCGCGCTCACCAGGGCGTTGTTCACAACCGTTATGCGGAATTCGGAGACGCCCCACCCGCCCACCAGGCCCCGCAGATAGTTGCTGGGAACGACCACCCGCCCGGCCAGGCGGCAGTAGAGCCGCTGCGCCAGTCGAACCAGCTCAACCTTGAGCGGGTAGCGGCTGGTCTGGTACAAGTCGATACCGTCGTCGGTCCAGGCGTGCCGGATTGCGTATTCCCAGGAGAAGTCGCCCACAATCTTGAGGATGGCCGGACGGAAGGCGAGCCGGGCCCCGGCGGTGGCGGGAAGCTCGAGCCCGTTGACGTACACGACGTCGGAAAAAAGAGCCGTGAGCCAGGTCCAGAGAAACACCAGGGCAAATCTCAGGGGGACCGGAAGCCTGCGGGAAACGCGGCGGACGGGATACGGTTCCGGGCCGGGAAGGCTGGGGTCTTCGGCGCAGACGATGACGCGCACCCGGTGGCCGCGAGCGAACAGCTCGCCGGCAAGGCGGGAGATATGGGTGGCCGGACCGCCGATGTCAGGCGGAAACAGGTTCGAGATCAGCAGGATGCGCATCGGTTCAATTCCAGAAGGCGGAGGCGTCTCAGGTTGCCGCACGGCGGCGACGGGCACAAGCCGGGGCGCGGCGGCGAGATCAGGCTCGTTCCTTGCGCCACCAGGCGCTGTGGGAGTGGGGGTCGTGATTCTGGGGATCGCCGTGGACGAAGCCCCCGAATTGCAGGGAGTCCTGCCGGCGCAGGGCGGCGGCGATGACCTGCCCATGCAGGATCTTCAGCCCGGAGTCGCGGTCCATCCCGAACGTTTGCAGAGCCTCCTCGTAGGCCTCGTTGGCCTTGTCGTTCTCGAGCAGCAGATCTATAAACCGGCGGGTGGAAAATTGGCAGACCGGAAAGCCCTCGACCAGGCCGGTTACAACGGGTTCCAGAATGCTCAGGGCCTGGGTGATGTCCGGCTCCTGGAACGCGCCGCTATCGGGACTCATGGTCGACTCCGGGCTTCAGGTCGCGGCGGGAGATCAGGCGGCATCGACGTAATTCTCGCAGCAGGGGCCGCCCTCCAGCACGCCAATCGCGGCGCGGATGTAGTTGTCATCCAGAGTGCCAAGCTCACCGCCGTTGAACGCCAGGTCGAAATTCGGCGCGATGCCCTCGCCGTCCAGGTGCTGGCCGTTGGGTGTGAGCCAGATAGCCACCGTGACCCGAACCACCGACTTGTCGGAGAGGGAATACGGAATCTGCACGGAGCCCTTGCCGAAGGTGGTTTCACCGACGAGGACGCCGCGGTCGTAATCGCGAATCACGCCGGCGACTATCTCGGAGGCGCTGGCGCTACCGCCATTGATTAGAACCGCGATCGGGAGATCGGGAATGGTGGGGGAGCGAGAGGAGCGGAAAATGCGCTCACCCTCGTCCCGCGTGTTCTCGCGCACCAGGATCGTATTTCGCGGAACGAATTCGCTGGAAACATCGATCGCCGATTCGAGAAAGCCGCCCGGGTTGTTGCGCAGGTCGAGGATGATGCCCAGAACCCCGGCTTCACGAAAGTCCTGGAGAACGGTGCGCAGGTCGTCGGCCGTGTGCGAGCCGAAGGTGGTGAGGCGAACGTAACCGTAGCCGTCTACGACGTTGGAGACCACGGACGGCACGACGATTTCGTCTCGCACGACGGTAAAGGTGAGAGGCTCGGGCTCCCCGGCGCGCTGGATGGTGAGCACGACTTCGGTGCCACGGGGACCCCGGACCTGTTTGATGATGTCGGCCAGGTCCCGGCCACGGGTGGCGAGGCCGTCCACGCTGATTACGCCATCGCCGGCCTGAATCCCGACTGACTCGGCGGGGCTGCCGGGAAGGGGACGGACGATGCGCAGGTGGCCATTATCGTCGAGCTCCACCGTGGCGCCGATTCCGTCGAAAGACCCTTCTAGGCGTTCGCGGTCCAGGCGCGCCAGATCGGCATCCACATAGACCGTGTGCGGATCGCCGATCGAAGCGACCAGTCCGCGGGTGGCCCCGCGGACCAGCTCGACGACATCGCGTGGACCCTCATAGTAGGTCTCCTGCAGTCGATCCCAAGCTTCCCAGAAGATATCGAATTCAGCGCTGACTTCGTCCAGAAGTTCGGGCGACGGCTCCTGGTTAGAGACGCTGGGAAGACCCTTGCCGTTGAATCCGGCGGCGGCATAACCGGCGAAAAACGTGCCGGCGATGGCCACGCCGGCTACGACTGTCAGGATGAGACGCACCGTCATATTGGCTGTCCTTCAGGGTTGGGATGGGCGGTTGTGGTTAGCGGAAATACCGTACTGGTGACGTGGTTGGATTCAAGCTAGCACAGCCAGAGCAGGCGGAAATCAAATGGCGGGGGCACTAGTCGATGACGAGACGAGGATTCAGCTGGACGCCGTTCAGCCGGTATTCGAAATGGAGGTGCGGGCCGGTGGTCCAGCCTGACAGGCCGACGTACCCGATCACCTGGCCGGCGCTGACGATCTGACCCGCCACGACCGGCGGTGGAAGGGTGATATCGGCCAGGTGGCTGTACAGGGTCTCTTCGGTGGCGTTGTGGGCGATGATGACCATCATGCCGTAGGACGCCCGGCGATCGCCCGGCACTGCATAGTCTGCGTAGAGCACCACCCCGGCGCTGGACGCGAGGATGGGGGTTCCGAGGGGCGCGGCGATGTCCATGCCGACGTGTGGACACTGACCAAACGTACAGCCGCCGTACTCGGTGGTGATGATGCCCAGCAGGGGCCATATGTACCCGCCGGTGCCACCACCGGCCGCCGCGGCGGCGCGGGCTTCCTCGATACGATGCTGGCGCTCCAGCTCGGCGATTTCGGCCGCGCGCTCGGCGCGCAGGCGGCTGATGCGGGCGTTGATCGCCGCTGCTTCCGCTTCAAACGCCGCGATGTCGTCCTCGGCCCCACCTTCCTGAGCGGCGACCTCGTCGATAAGCGCCTGATGCTCCGCCGTCCGGCGGTCCAGTTCAGCTTGCACCAGTTCACGGCTGGTCTTGAGGTCTTCGACTTCTTGTTGCTGAGCGGCAAGCACGATGGTGCGGAGCCGAATTTCCTCGCGCCGGTCGATGAGTTCACGAATGTCGGCGAAATCCTGCTGGAGAACGGTTTCCAGAGAACTGATCTTGTCCAGGCCCTCAGTGAATGAGTCGGAGGAGAGCAGTAGTTCCAGCGAACTGAGGCCCCGGTTGGCCTTGTAGAGAGCTCGCAGTTTGCCGGCGATCACGGCCTTTTCTGCCTCGAAGTCTTCGGAGAGCGGTTCCACCTGGCGCTTGGTGGCCAGGATCTCAAGCTCGGCGGTGTCCAGTTCCGTCTGCAGCCCCTGCAGCTTGCCGATTTCCCGGTAGCGGGCCTCTTCCGCCACCCGCAGGCGGCTCTGGAGCGCGGAGCGCCGGGCTTGCGTGGCGGCGAGAAAGGCCTGAGCCTCGCGAGTCTGCTCGTCGACCCGCTCCAGATCCCCTTCCCCTTCGCCGATCTGTTCATCGAATTCATCGGCCAGGATCGCGCCGGCGCTTACCGCGAATCCCACCACGAGCAGAAGAGCGGTGGCGAACCGAACGAAGCTAGGCAGGTTCGAGAACGGCATCAAATTCACCGGAGGAAACGTCGGCGGTGACGCGGCCATCTTCAAGTCGCACGACGCGCCGGCGGAGCAGGTCCACGGCATCCCGATCGTGGGTCGCGACCAGCGTCGTGACTCCCGATCGGCTGATCTGCAGTAGCAGATCCATGATCTCGCGGGACGCCTGGGGACTCAGGCTATCGGTGGGCTCGTCGGCGAGCAGAATATGGGGACTGCCAATTATGGCGCGGGCGATGGCGACGCGCCGAAGTTCGCCACCGGACAGCTCGTCGGCGCGGCGGGAGGCGAAGTCGTGCAGGCCGGCGGTTTCAAGGACGGCGTTGGTGCGCTCGCGGACCTTGCGACCGGAGGCGCCGGAGATTCGTAGCGGCAGGGACACGTTCTCGAAAACCGTGCGATTGGGAAAAAGCCGGGTGTCCTGGAAGACGATGCCGATCTTGCGGCGATAGGCGGGGACGGCGCCGTTCGCCACCAGGCCGGTATCCAAGCCGTCCACGACGATCACTCCCTCGCTGGGCCGCTCCTGCAGGGTCAGCAGCTTCAGCAGGGTGGATTTCCCGGCGCCGTTGGGCCCGGTGATGAAGACGAATTCCTCACGAGCAATAGACAGGGTCACATCGCGGAGGGCGGAGCGATCCTTGCTATACAACTTGGTGACGTTCTGTAAGACGATCATGACGCGGGTTCCTCAGGTCTCCAGGTAGCGGCGAACGGAGAAATAGGAGCCGACGGAGCCGATCAGCACTCCGACGAAAAGAGTGAAGAGGGCCAGATTGGTAACGAATCCAGCCTGGGTTTGGATCGGAAGGAAGGAGACCAGGGATTCGAGGGTGGGGCCCACGCGGGCGAATCCCACGATGACGGCGATTGAAGAAAGACCGGCACCGATAAATCCGATCACCGCGCCTTCAATCACGAATGGGCCGCGCACGAACCAGTCCGTGGCGCCGATAAGCTTCATGATCTCGATTTCCTCGCGGCGTGAGAATACGGCCAGACGGATGGTGTTGAAGATCACGAACAGGGTCACCGCCCCCAGGGAAATGATGAGGATGCCGCCGCCCAGACGGGCAAGCCGGGACACCCGCAGCAGCCGGCCGACCACGTCGGCCCGAACCAGCACCTGCTCGACCAGCACCGGCTGCAGGCGCAACTCGTCGGCCAGCGGGAGCAGCCCTTCGGGGTCGGACATGCGGACTTCAAGACTGGCGGGGAACGGATTGGTCTCAATAATGTCGAGGATTTCAGCGAGCTCGGAGAGGGTGTTGCGGAATTTCGCCGCGGCCTGATCGCGGGAGACGAACACGACCTCGGCGACATCGGGGCGGGAGGAGATCGCCTGCACCAGGGCGGTGACCTGGCTGGGCGGAGCGTCGTCCTGAATGTAGGCGACCAGGTTCGTGCGCCGGCCCAGGGCGTCGATCATGCGGTCCAGGGTGTCGTTGACAGCCAGAAACGTGCTGAACACGATGAGCATGATGGAGATCGTGGTGATAGCCGCGATCGTCGTGATGAGATTGCGCCACATCGAGCCGAACGCCGCCCCGATGATGTACCGAATGGTGCGCAGCCTAGCCATTGTAGCCACCACCGACCTCGTCGCGGACGATGCGGCCGGCGTCAAGCGAAATCACGCGCCGCCGCATCGTGTTTACCAGTTCACGGTTGTGCGTGGCGATTAGCACTGTCGTGCCGGTGGCGTTGATGCGCACCAGCAGATTCATCGTCTCCCAGCCGGTGTCAGGATCGAGATTGCCGGTGGGTTCGTCGGCTATCACGATGGGCGGCCGCGTGACCAGACAGCGAGCGATCGCCACGCGCTGCTGCTCGCCACCGGAGAGTTGATAAGGATAGCGGTCGGCCTGGGGGGTGAGGCCCACGGTTTCCAGCGCCTCCTCGACCCGCTGCCGGCCGTTGTGGTCGTGCTCGCCGACGATGCGGAGGGCGAATTCGACGTTTTCCGCGACCGTGGCGTGGGGAAGCAGCTTGAAATCCTGAAAAATCACGCCGATCTTGCGGCGCAGCGCCGGCACTTCGTTGCGCTTGAGCCGGGTTATGTTCACCCCGTCGACGAATATCGAGCCGCTGGTGGGTTCCTCGTCCTTGTTTATGAGCCGGATCAGCGTGGTCTTACCGGCCCCGCTGGTGCCCACCAGGAACACGAAATCGCGATCGTTGATCTGCAGAGAGATGTGAGCCAGCGCCGGGGCGCCAGAGCCGTAGGACTTGACCACGTCCTGAACGATGATCATGGCGCTACCGGGACAATTCCGGTTGAGGTTGGAAACCGGAAGGCGGCGCGCCGGCGGGACAGAAGCCTGATCTCATTGACCGTAATTTCAAGGTCAGGCCGCGAATCTACCGCCTCCCAGATTGCGGCATCTGGCGATCTCAATATCAATTCTAGCAAGCGAATGCGCATTCGGGGGGCTGGGTGGCCGCAATCGGGGCCCGGGACGCCGCCGATCGGTGGCAAGTATTGAATAAGGTCAGGTCCGGCGCTCGGCCCGGGCGAACCATATCGCCGAGCCCACCAGCAGCGCTCCAACAGCAGCGACGACCGCGGCAATGACGGTGGTTGAACGCCCGCTCTCGACCGGAGCCGGCACTGGAGAGGGAGCCGCCGGGGCGGGTTGATCGGCGACTATCGCCGCCTCTGCGACTGCCACGGGAACGGCTTCGGTGGGGGTGGGGCCGGGCGAAGATTCAGTTTCCGCCACCACGACCGGGGTCGGCGCCTGAGCGGGGACAGCCGTAGAGGTGTTGGCCGAGGTGGCGGCCGGAGCCGGCTCTGGTTTCTCCTTAACCCCCGGCTCCTCGCCCCGAAGGAAAGCCAGCCAATCGCTTTCGAGCCGAGTGAGGCCGATGCCGATGGCGATATTCACCGCTTCGTCGTCCGTCACGCCCTGCCGGTAGGCCCGCAGCAGCCGGCCTATCGAATCCGCCCCGTAGGTGTCGATGACGTAGAGGAGCAGAGAGTTGCTTTCGGCGTACGCCAGGATCGCGCCACTCGAAGATGCCGGGAAAGAGCCGGTGAGGCCACGTAGCGACAGCAAGGCGTCCTGTTCGAGGGCGTCTTCAACGATGCCGGGGTAGTCAAAACGGAGCGCCCCCGCCGATTCGTTGATGGTGGCGAGACCTTCGTGAATCCAGGACGGCGGGGACGAAAAGGGATTATCCGACACCTGATCGATGACGATATGGGTCAGCTCATGGGCAAGGAGAAGCTCAAGATCGGGAGTGAACGGCGTGGCCGCGAAGACGATGACGTTGAAGGGTCCGATAGCCTGGCCGCCGACCCACTGGCTGGTGCCGCCGCCCAGGGCTTCCCGCATGCGATTGCCATCCTCATAGATGACGATCCGGGTCCGGTGATCCAGGCTGACCTGGAAGGTCTCTTCCAGCCGCGCCAGCGCGGCCTGACTGTAGGCCAGGACCTGTTCCCCGAATTCCGGGCCGCCGGCATGCCAGACAATTTCGACGTTCTCGTCAGAAACCCGGCTCCAGGGCAGATCGGGGTCCTCGTACACCAGCATGCTCGGCGGCGACGTGAGGCGATCGCCTTCGGCGGTGATGACCCTCCAAGAATATTCGGTCTCGGCACCGGGCACGAGCGTATCGCGGATGTCCCACGAATAGCTGGCGCTGAGGCTTGGCCCGGCGGTGAAGTCATCGGCATAGGCGAACGTGCGCAGCGCGCCATCGGGCAGGCCGTAGAAAACGGTGACCGAGCTCGGCGCCGGACCGCTCCACGGCGCCTCCAGCGAAAACACGATCTCTTCCCCGAAGTCGATGCGAGCCGACTGGCTGGCGCCGGTGAGTTCGTGGCTCTCGGCCAGGGCCGCCGGCGGCGCCAGCAGAGCCATCCCCAGGGCTAACAGGACCAGGAGGCGGCGCATAGAGACCGGCATCTATCCGGCCGGCGCGTCCGCGAGACGCGACTGTAGGTACGCGTGGATGAAGCCGTCCAGATCGCCGTCCAGCACGCCGTCCGTGTCGCTGGTCTCGTGATCGGTGCGCAAATCTTTCACCTGCCGGTAGGGCTGCAGGACGTAGGAGCGAATCTGGTTGCCGAAATCGGCGCTCACATGCTCGCCCTTGATTTCGGCGCGGCGCGCGTCCTGCTCGGCCAGTTGCACGTCGAGCAGACGGGCCCGGATGATCGTCCAGGCGACCTCGCGATTCTTGATCTGCGAACGCTGGCTGCGGCAGGTGGCGACGATGCCGGTTGGGAGGTGAGTAATCCGAACCGCCGAATCGGTCTTGTTGACGTGCTGGCCGCCGTGGCCGCCTGCGCGGAAGGTGTCGATGCGAACGTCGGACGGATCGATGTCAATCTCGACGTCATCTTCGATGACCGGCAGAACCTCCACCCTGGCGAACGAGGTGTGCCGGCGGGCCCCGGCGTCAAAGGGCGAGATGCGGACCAGCCGGTGAACGCCCACCTCGGCAGCCGCGTAGCCGTACGCGTGCAGACCGGAAAGCCGCAGGGTCACGCTCTTGATTCCCGCTTCCTCGCCCTGGGACAGGTCCAGGATTTCGACATCGTATTTGCGCTTTTCGGCCCAACGCTGATACATGCGCTGAAGCATCTCCGCCCAGTCCTGCGACTCCGTGCCGCCGGCCCCGGCCTGGATCGTCAGGAGCGCGTCGGAGGCGTCGTGTTCGCCATTAAGCATGAGCTCGAACTGGCGATCTTCGAGCGCCGTTTCGAGAGCCTCGATGCCCGATTCCATTTCGTCGAGTAGAGAGCGGTCATCATCGGCCAGCGACGCGAGTTCAGCGAGGTCCACGGCATCGGACTCAAGCGTTCCCCAGATTTCAATTTCGGTGCGCAGGCGGTGGACCGATTTCATCACCTGCCCGGCCGCCTTCTGGTCGTTCCAGAATCCCTCGGCGGTCGTCTGCTTTTCGAGCGTTTCTACCTTTGTCTGCTTATCCGCGTGGTCAAAGACGCCCCCGGATGTCCCGGATGTGATCTACCAGTTGCTGGGAACGGGTGCGGGCTTCGTTACTGTCCATTTACTTCCTTTGGGCCGGTTCTGAGGCACAGGATATCGGAATCGCTTAGCCGGCCCGGGCGCGACGCTTGCGCTCGCGCCGCTCCTGGGCGCGCCGGGCGGCCCGATTCAGTTTCGGAGCCTGTCTTTTGGTCTTGACGGCCGGGGTCGAGCCGCTGGAGGTCGCGCTGTCGCGCTGGGACGTGAGCACGGTCTCGGCGGCTACCACGGGGCGGGCTTCGAGACGGAAGAAGCGGGTGACGACATCGTGGTCGAGCGCGGCCTGCATGTCGCTGAACAGGCGATAGCCTTCCCGCCGAAAGGCGACCAGCGGGTCCTGCTGGCCGTAGGCGACCAGTCCGATCCCCTGCCGCAGCTCCTCGATCGCCGTGAGGTGCTCGACCCAGAGATAATCGACCACCTGTAGCAGGAGCCACCGCATTACCCGGGGGCGATTTGACTCTTCGATATCATCGAGGCGTTCATCGAACAGCGTGCGGGCGGTGGCCGTGAGTAGCTCGACGATCTCCTTTTCTTCCTTTTCAAGTACGTCCTCAACCGGGATGGTGGCGCGTCTGGCCAGCAGTTCGGAAAACGCCGACAGGGCCGGATGCAGCTCGTCGGGCTGACTGATTTCGGTCAGGGCGTGGGCCTCGACCAGGGCCGCCACCTGGGAGTCGAGCATTTCGCGAATCACATTGGTCAGGTCGCCGTCGCGCAGAAACTGCTCGCGCTGTTCGTACACGACCGAGCGCTGCCGATTGATTACGTCGTCGAATTCGACCACGTGCTTGCGGATGTCGAAGTTGTGGCCCTCGACCCGCGTCTGAGCCGATTCGATGGAGCGGGAGACGATTCTGTTCTCGATGGGGATGTCGTCGTCCATGCCCAGTCGATCCATGATCCCGACGATCCGATCGGAGCGGAACCGAAGCATGAGCTCGTCTTCGAGCGAGATGAAAAAGCGGGAATCGCCGGGGTCGCCCTGGCGGCCGGCACGGCCGCGGAGCTGATTGTCGATGCGGCGGGAATCGTGACGTTCGGTGCCAATCACGTAAAGGCCGCCGATATCGGCGATGCCATCGCCCAGCTTGATGTCGGTGCCCCGACCGGCCATGTTCGTGGCGATGGTGACCGCCCCGGGCTCCCCGGCATGGGCTACGATTTCGGCTTCCTGCTCGTGATATTTGGCGTTGAGCACCTGGTGCGTCACGCCCTCCCGGCGCAGCAGACTGCCCAGGTGCTCGGAACTCTCGATGGACATGGTTCCGACCAGAACGGGGCGACCCAGCTCGTTGGTGCGCTTGATATCCGCCACCACGGCGCGGTACTTGGCCTCCTCGTTCTTATAGATATAGTCCGCCTTGTCATCGCGAATCATGGGCCGGTGGGTGGGCAGAACATCCACGTCAAGACCGTAGATTTTCCGCAGCTCTTCCTCTTCGGTCTTCGCGGTACCGGTCATCCCGGCGAGCTTTTCGTAGATGCGAAAGAAATTCTGGTAGGTGATCGTGGCCAGCGTGCGGGTCTCGCTCTGGATTTGCACCTCTTCTTTCGCCTCGATCGCCTGGTGCAGTCCCTCCCCATAGCGCCGACCGTGCATTATCCTCCCGGTGAATTCGTCCACGATGACGATCTGGGCGCGGGAATCGCTGTGATCGATGATCTTGCCGTCCTTGAACAGGACGTAATCCTTGGCGCGGGTATACAGCGCGTGGGCGCGCAGGGCCTGCTGGAGATAGTGCAGGTTCTGGTAGTTGCCCTCAGCGTAGATGTTGTCGAGGTTGAGCCGTTTCTCCACCTTGTTGATGCCCGCGTCGGTCAGGGACGCGGTGCGTTGCTTGAGATCGACCGTGAAGTCGACGTCCAGCTTGTACTGGGTGACAAGCTTGGCGAAGGTGCGATAGAGGTCGGCGGATTCCTCGGCGACGCCGGAGATGATGAGCGGGGTGCGGGCCTCGTCGATGAGAATGTTGTCTACTTCATCGACGATGGCGTAGTGCAGCGGCCGTTGGACCCGGTCGGCCAGGTCGTGAACCATGTTGTCGCGCAGGTAGTCAAAGCCGAACTCGTTGTTGGTGCCGTAGGTGATGTCGGCGGCGTAGGCGGCCCGACGTTCGACCGGCGGCAGATCGTGGTAAATCACCCCGACGTCCAGGCCCAGGGTCTCGAAGATCGGCCCCATCCAATCCCGGTCCCGTTGGGCGAGATAGTCGTTGACCGTTATCAGGTGTACGCCGTGTCCGGCGAGCGCGTTCAGATAGGCGGCCAGCGGCGCGGCATAGGTCTTGCCTTCGCCGGTCTTCATCTCCGCCACGTGGCCCCGGTGCAGGACCATGCCCCCCATTATTTGCACGTCGAACTGGCGGTCGCCGATGGTGCGCACGGTCGCCTCGCGGACGGCGGCAAAGGCCTCCGGTAGCAAATCGTCCAGCGATTCGCCTTCGCCAAGACGGCGGCGGAACTCGTGGGTCTTTTGCCGGAGCCCCTCATCGGAGAGCGCCTGCATGGCAGGCTCCAGAGCGGCGACCCGCTCCACCGTGGAAGTCAGGCGCCGGGCGAGTTTTTCGGGAGTTTCTTCCCCGATTTTCTTAAGCCAACCTAGTACCAAGGGTTCTCAGGTCGTGGGTGTCGGGCTCAGGCTGCGTCGACGATCGGGCAGCCCGAGAATTCGAGTAATTATATGACGGAATGTGCCGCGGGTACGGCGAGCCACCCCACAGTCAAACGACGCTGGGAACGCCGCGATCCTGCAGGAAGATGCCCTGGTTACGCAGGAACACCAGCTCCAGCTCGCCGACGGCGCCGTTGCGGTGTTTGGCGATATCCGCCTTCATGCGCAGCGGGCCGGAGTGCTGGATTTCGGAGGATTCCGGGTAGAGGAATAGCACCACGTCCGCGTCCTGCTCGATCGAGCCGCTCTCGCGCAGATCCGATAGCCGCGGGCGCTGGTCGGGACGCGAGTCGATGGCCCGGGATAGCTGAGCGCCGGCGATCACCGGGATTTCGAGCTCCCGGGCGAGCGCCTTGAGGGAGCGGGTGATCTGGGAAATTTCCTGCACTCGATTATCGCGGTAGCCGGAAGCGTGCATCAACTGCAGGTAGTCAATGACCACCAGCCCCACGTTATGTTCCGCCTGGAGGCGGCGGCACTTGGCGCGCAGCTGGACGATATTGAGGGTCGGGGAGTCGTCGATGAAGATGGGGCAGTCGGAGAGTTCACCAACCGCGGCGCTGACCTTCTGGAAGTCGCCGTCGGTGAGTTTGGCGTCCCGAAGCTGGGCGGAATCTATGCCGCCCTGCATGCTGATGAGACGCTGGCAGAGCTGATCGGGCGCCACTTCCAGAGTGAAGATTACGACCGGGACCTTATTCTTCAGAGCCGCGTGCCAGGCCACGTTGAGCATGAACGTGGTCTTGCCCACACCGGTGCGGGCCGCCACGATGATCAGGTTGGAGCGCTGGAAGCCGCCAAGAAGATCGTCCAGGCGCGAAAAGCCGGTCGGAACCCCGCTGAGCATGTCCGGGCGCTCGTGGCGGAAGTGAAGCTGGTCTACGTACTCGGTAAGCACCTCGCGCAGCGTTACGAATCGTCCTGACTCGAGGCGGCGGCTGATCCCGAAGACGATGCTCTCGGCGTCATCGAGGACTTCGTGCCAGTCCGACTCGGAGCCATAGGCGAGGTTGGAAATTTCGCCGGCCCCCACGATGAGCTCTCGCAGGACGGAGGCCCGCTTGACGATCTCGGCGTAGTGCTCCAGGTGAAACGGGCTGGGCACATCGTTGGCCAGAGAGCTGACAAAAGCCTCTCCGCCCACGCTTTCGAGCACACTTTGCCGGTCCAGCTCTTCGCACACGGTGACAATGTCAGCGGGTTCGTCCCGGGCATAGAGCGCCTGGATAGCAGTAAAGATCAGTTTGTGGGACCGGCGGTAGAAATCCTCCGGCGCAAGGAGATCGGCCACCCGCAGCAAGCCCTCGGGATCGATGAGCAGGCTGCCCAGGGTGGTGCGCTCCGCATCAACGCTCTGGGGGGGGAGACGGTCCTCAGTCAAAGCCACACACCACTGGTAGGGCTAAAGTTCGGCGGTGTCGGGGAGCTCTTCCTCGCGGTCGCCCTCTTCGCCGGCCTCCTGTTCGCCGTCACCTGCTTCTTCAGCTTCAGCTTCGGCGGCCGCCTTCGCTTCCTCTTCGGCTTTAGCGGCGGCCTCGGCTTCGGCCTCTGCGGCCTGGGCGGCGGCGTATTCCTCCGCGTCGATGATTTCGACCGATATGGAGGCCTCGAGCCCGCGGGTGATGCGTACCGGCAGCACGGTTATGCCAAGCGTGCGAATCGGCTGGTCGATTTCGATCTTGTGCCTGTCTATCTCAAGATCAAGCTGTTTCAGAATCGCGTCGGCGATCTGCTGATTCGTTATCTGGCCGTGGATGCGATTCTGCGCGCCAACCGCCGCCGGAATGACCACGGTGGCGCCCTGGAGCCCGCGGGCGATGACCTCCGCCTCGATCTGCTCCTGAATCTCACGATTGCGTTCCAGCTTGCGCTGAAATTCGACGCTGCGCATGATGCTCGGCGACGCGAGGCTGGCGAGGTTCCGGGGGATGAGGTGGTTGCGGGCATATCCGTCCGCCACATCGGCGAGATCACCGATGCGACCGACGTTCTTGACGTTGGCGAGGAGGACGACTTTCATATTCTCAATTCGTTTGAAGCCGCCGGTCCCGACCCCGGCGGCCCGAAGGCGGAACCGCTGCGGCTAGAGCGACTGCTTGATGATGTTGGCCAGGAAATCTTCGTTCTTTTTGGTCTTGCGGAGTTGATCCATCATCAACTCGATGGCGTCATCGTCGCCGACGGCGCCCAGCATCTTCCGCAGCAACCAGTTGACGCGAGTCTGTTCTTCGTCCAGAAGCAGCTCCACGCGCCGAGTTCCCGATTTTAAGACATCCACCGCTGGAAAGGTACCTCGCTCGGCAAGCCGCCGATTCAGGATGAGCTCCCAGTTGCCGGTGCCTTTGAACTCCTCGTAGATCACCTCATCCTGGCGGCTGCCCGTTTCGATCAGGCACGAGGCCAGCACCGTGAGACTGCCGCCGTTTTCGATGTTGCGGCCGGAGCCGAAGAACCGCTTCGGCGGCACCAGCGCCCCCGGGTCGATACCGCCGGTGAGCGTCTTGCCACTCGTAGGAACGGTGAGGTTGTAGGCGCGCGAAAGGCGCGTGATGCTGTCCAGGAACACCACCACGTCAAGTCCATCCTCGACGAGCCGCCGCGCCCGTTCGATCGTGAGCTCGGCGACCCGGCAATGACTTTCCGGGGACTCGTCGAAAGTGGAGCTGATGACTTCGGCGTCCACCGCGCGCTGCCAGTCGGTCACCTCTTCGGGGCGTTCGCCGATCAGTGCGACGATGACGTGGAGGTCATCGTAATTCTTGATCATCGCGCTGGCGATGCGCTTCAACACCTCGGTCTTACCGGCCTTGGGGGGAGAGACGATCAGGCCGCGCTGGCCGCGACCGATTGGCGCCACCAGGTCGATGACCCGGGTCGTCATCTCCTCCACGTCGTATTCCAGAACCAATTGATCCTGCGGGAAGATCGGAGTGAGCCGGCCGAATTGCGGCCGGGACGCTGCTTGAATCGGATCGCGATCGTTCACCGCCACCACCCGGACGAGACCGCGATATTTCTCGCCGTCCTTCGGACGCCGAATCTGCCCCGTGACCTGATCTCCGGTGCGCAGGCCGAATTTTCGAATCTGCGTCTGCGATACGTAGACATCAAGGTGGCTGTGCTGCCAGCGGATGTCCCGGCGCAGGAAGCCGTAGCCCTCGTCGACGTTTTCTAATATCCCGACCTCCAGCGCGTTGGCCTGGCGATCGTCACTGGCTCGAATGAGACGGTTGACAAGCTCATCGCGAGGGATGTTTTCGTAGTCCGGGATTTCCATGGTCTTGCCCATGATCTGCAGGTCACGCAGATCGCGGCCATGCAGTTCCCGGGGCGTGAACGTCCCATTAATAGCTTCCTCGACGGGATCCTGCGTCACGACGAAGTTCTGCTGGTTTTGGTTTGGGTTTTGGTTTTGGTACGGGCGCTGCTGATGCTGCCGGGGGCGGGATTGCCGCCGTCGATTACTCAAGAATTAGATCTCCTGAGAGTGGGTTCTGAGACCGTCCCAGAACTAAATGGAGTGGCGAGGTGGAAAACCTGAACGAAGGTGGGACAAGCATGAGATCAAACTCGATGGAAATTCCTATCGTGGAGAGATCGTCAGCCGGTGTGTGCGTGATCGACTCCGGGATGCGCTTTCTGGAGGCCGTTAAGTATTCGGCGCCACCTCTGAGACGGGTGGCGATGGGCCCTTTGAAATCTGCCGTCCGCCATCGGCGGGCGGTGCGGGCCAAGGGATTAGCCCCTGGGATCGATTTCCACAGATCGTTACGGCCAGGCCGTTCTGCTGTCGCCGACAGACTGATTCGCTGCGGCATTTGAAATCGAAACAACCACCAGACCGAGTGGCGTGACCGCAAGGTAGCACGGGCATATTTGGACCGTCAAGGCCTTCCCCCGGCCGGGTACCTGCCCCAACGGAGCCTCATATCGGTTGCCCGTCCGGGTCGACGACCCCGGCGCCGCAGCCTCACTCGCGCTCGCCCGTTCCCCGGGGTCGCTCCCCTTCAGGCGGCCAGAACCGAGCGGACCGGAAACGGGGATAATCGAGGGAAGATTGGCAGGCGCCAGAGCGAGCGTTTAGCCTGAACAAAGTTAACGCTCGAGAACGGAGTTCCACCACGATGGGGATAGGGATACTGGGGGGTTCGTTTGATCCGATCCACCTGGGGCATCTGGCGATCGCCGCCGACGTGGCCGACGCCTTCGCGCTGGACCGGGTGCTGTTCGTGCCCACCAATCGATCTCCACTAAGGAGTCCGCCCACCGTGCCGCCCGCCGAGCGACGGCGCATGTGCGAGCTGGCCACCGCGGATAATCCACTCTTTGAGATGTCCAGCGTGGAGCTGAACCGGCCTCCGCCCTCTTACACGTTGGACACCATCGCCGAGGTGAGGGAACATCACCCGGGACAGGAGTTGACGATCATCGTGGGCGCGGACCTGGCCGAGGAATTGGAAGACTGGCGTCAGATCGAAGAGCTGCTGGCCACCGTGCGGATGGTCGTCGTGCAGAGGCCGGGGGCCGTGGAGCGGGACCTGCACGCCCTGGCCGAGAGCCTGGGCGTGGGGTCCGATCGACTGCAACGCCATCGCACCGCCGGCCTGGAGATATCGTCCACCGATATCCGTTCCCGAATCGCCGCCGGCAGGCCGTATCGGTACTACCTGCACCCCAGCGTCTGGTCGCATATCGAGAAGTTTGAACTGTACGGCGGTTCGGAGAAATGACGGGAGTGGGAGCGGGGCGGTGATAGACTGGATTCAGGCCTCAAAAGCGTACCTAATAGCGGGAGCGTGCGATCGACCGGGAAGCCAGCGAATTGGCTCACCAGATCGTCATTCGAGCAAGTGAACGGAATGCGGCGGACGTAAAGCTGCTGGACATCCGGAATCTGACGACGATCGCCGATTTCTTCGTAATTTGTACCGCCACGAGCACCGTTCACGTGCGCGCCCTGGCGGACGAGGTCCTGATGGGAATGAAAGAGGACGTCAACCGCCGCGGCAGAGCCGAGGGGGCGCCGTCCGACGGATGGATGATCGTGGACTTCGGGGATGTAATGGTGCACATATTCTTGGAGGACAAACGTAGCTACTATGCGTTGGAAGAGCTCTGGGCGGATGCGCCGGCCCTGGTACACATGCCCTAGGGCGATATTAGGAGAGTGCGACCGATGAAGGCGAGAAAAGCGCTGATCGCGATCGGCCTGATATCGGGAGCCGCCTTCGGGGTGGGGTTTGGGGCCGGGGTTGTCATTTCGCAACGATGGCGGAAGGTGACCGACTGGGCCCGCGGCAACTGGCCGGGTTCGAGCCAGGAAGACGTGAAGTACGGGGCGTTCCGACAGTAGCGCCCGGGGCCGGTAAGGGGGGGGCGTTCAGCCGCGCAGTTCGACTACAGTCGTCCCGGCGCCGCCTTCGTGCCGGTCGGCATCGGCAAAGCGTTCCACCAGCGGATGATCGCTGAGATGCCGCTGAACGGCCGCTCGCAGGGCGCCGGTGCCCCGTCCGTGAATCAGGTGCACCTTCTTACGGCCCTGTAGCAGGGCCCGGTCGATCTCCACGTCCACCGCTTCCGCCGCCACTTCGACGCGCAACCCGTGCAGGTCGGCCTCAAGAAAGCCTGAGCTGGGGATGGGAAGCGATCGCGCCGTGGCGCTGGTGCGAATCGGCGGCGGCGAGGCGCTTTCCACACCCTCGATTTCTTCAGGCGCGGTGCGCATGCGCATCGCGCCGACCAGAACCTCGATGTCATGGCCGGCGGAGTCAACCGAGATCACTTCTCCGAGGCCGCGAATTCCGCGCAGACGCACCCGGTCGCCCGGACGGACCGTCGGCAGATCCCGAACCGGATCGGCCAGGTCGCCGGGCTCGTACCCGCCTTCCTCCAGGCTCTCCTGGAGGTCTCTGGCCGCACGTACCCGACCCGCCAGACCGGAGCGATCCTGCTTGCGGGCGTCTTTATCGGACTGCTTCGCCAGGGATTGCATTTGCCGCAGCACCCGGCGGGTCTCACGCCGGGTCTCGCGCCAGCGCTCGGCATCGCGTTCGTCCGCCGCGTCGGCCTCGGCAGCGGCGGACGAGCGGGCTTCACTGGCGGCATCCAGCTCGGCGGCGGCCCGGCGCCGGTCCTCGCCTGCCGCTTCGGCGTCGGCCCGCAGGCGGGCCAGCAGTTGCTCCGTCACCTGGTGGTCGCCACCGGCGAGCTCCCGCGCGCGAGCCGTGACCTTTTCGTCCAGTCCCAGGCGAATCGAGATGTCGATGGCGTTGCTCGCCCCCGCGAGCCCCATCCGCAATTCGAAGGTCGGGGACAGGGTCTTGAGATCGAATTCGACGCTGGCGTTTTCGATGTCGGGATGCTGATACGCGAAGTGCTTGAGTTCGGCGATATGGGTGGTGGCGACCAGCTGGCAGCCGTTACCCAGCAGCGTCTCGACGATCGCCCGCGCCAGCGCCGCGCCCTCCGCCGGATCGGTTCCCGCCCCGATTTCGTCGATCAGGACCAGGTCGCCGTCCCCTGCCTGACGGACCATTTCAACCAGATTTGTCATGTGCGAAGAGAACGTGCTCAGGCTTTGTTCGATGCTCTGCTCGTCGCCGATGTCGGCGAATATCTGCTCGTAGACGGTGACGCGGGACTCGGCCGCCGCCGGGATATGCAACCCGCAGGCCGCCATGAGGTGCAGAAGGCCGGCCGTCTTGAGGGCCACGGTCTTCCCGCCGGTGTTAGGCCCGGTAATAAGCAGCGCGGCGAAGCCGTGCTCCGGTCCCAGGCGGATATCGATCGGCACCGCGTCTTCGCCAAGGAGCGGATGGCGGGCCCGCCGAAGATCGAAGGAGCGGTCGGGGTCCACCTCTGGCTCGGTGGCGTCGCTGGCCCGGGCATAGCGGGCCCGCGCCAGCGCGACATCGACATCGACGACAATCGTCAGGTTCCGCCTGAGAATTTCGCCGGAAGTCGCTACCTGCCCAGTCAGCTCGGCGAGCACCCGGTCGATTTCATGCCCTTCCTCAATTTGCAGGCGTCGCCACTCGTTGTTGTGGTCTACGAGTTCCAGCGGTTCCATGAACACCGTCAGGCCCGACGCGGATACGTCATGCACGACGCCCGGGAAGTCGCGGCGATGCTCCTGCCGGATCGGGATCACGAAGCGGCCGGCGCGCTCCGTATAGATGGCCTCCTGCACGTAGTCCCGACGCCGTTCCGCCTGTAGGACGCGCTCGATTCCGTTCTGGAGGCGCTGCTGGGCGCGGCGGCCCTCAGCGCGAATTCGAGCCAGCGCCGTAGAGGCGGAGTCGAGAATCGTGCCGTCATCCGCCAGGCAACGGGCGATAGCGGTTGCCAGGTCCGGCAGCGGATCGATCTGACCGGCGAGCGTCGCCAGGCCGAGGGCGACCTCGCGCACATTGGCGAAGCCCGCTCGCAGTCCGGCCGCGCCGCGAATCGTGCCGGCGACCCGCAGCAGATCGGCCGCGTCGAGACGGGATTCGACCCCGGCCGCATCCAGCTGCGGACCGATATCACTCACCGCCCCCACGGTCAGGCCTGGACTGATCTCCAGCGCGTCGCGCGCTTCGGTGACCTCATGCAGCAATCGACGCACGCTGTCAGGGCCGGTGGCAGGGCGAAGATCGCGAATCTGTTGGCGGCTGAGCGAAAATGCCGCGTGGCTGGCGACATGCTCAAGGATGGCCGGTAGTTCGAGGACGGCGAGGGTGCGGACGGAAGTGACCATTTGGGGAATGATATCTGGCGGGTCGCCCTATTTGGGATCAGCCGCCCAGAATATCGGTTTCGAGCCAGGGCGTCGGGTCAAGCGGGACGTCGTGGACGCGGATTTCAAGATGCAGGTGGGCTCCGACCGACCGCCCCGTGTTGCCGACCAGGCCCACCGTCTGCCCGGCGAATACCTGGCCGCCGGTCTGGACGTTGATCGCCGATAAGTGGGAATACCCGGTATAGATACCCCAGCCGTGGTCGAGGATCACCGTGTTGCCCCGGATCGGCAGGGCCCCGGCCCAGACCACGACCCCATTCTGCGCGGCGGCGACCTCGGTCCCTCCCGGGGCGGCGATATCCAGTCCGCTGTGAAAGCCCGGGACCGAGCCCGGCTCGTAGATGCGGTCGTCGCCGAACGGGGTGGTGATTGGCCCCACCACCGGCCACAGGAATCGTCCGTTCCAGATGCGACGCGCCGTGACATTGCCGTGGATGGCGGTCAGGGTGGCGTCCTCGGCCGCGATCACCGCCGGGTCCAGCGTCGAGACCAGATGGTCTGGCACGTTGATGATTGACAGCCCGAACTCCGATTGCTCCACGGTGAACTCGGTGTCGAGAACGCGGGTCGATTCCCCGCCGGCGACGTTGATGGCGATGAGGACCGGACCGGGCTGGGTGGAGTGGTCGATCGGGATCAGCAGTGTGTCCGCGCCGCCGACACAGAAGCCGGTGAGATTGAGGCCGGCGTAGGCGACCGATAGAACTCCCGCGACCCCGGAGACCCGGATGACGGCGGAGCCCCCCGGAGAGACTATGGCCGAGTCAAGCGTCAACGCCTCCGACGTCCCCGTCAGGTCGATTGGCGCGACCGTGGGCGCGGCGGCGATTTCGGGTACGAGACCCGCCTCCTTGGCGATATCGCCGGAATTGGCGGCGGAGACGACGCCCACCGCCCCACCGAGGCCTTCTACCGTGAACACCTGCAATACCTGGCGCTGAGTGCGAACCGCCTGAAAGGGGCCGAAGTCCTGAAAGGCAATCGGCAGCCCGTAAAGTTCGCGCCAATCATCCCCGTCGAACACCGCCCGGAAGAGCGGATACGGATCGAGCAGGGCGAGGTGATTCCGCTCGATCTGTTGGAATTGCCCGGGGTCCCGCGGATCGAGACCGACATCAGCGGGCAGCGCGGCGTGCAGCGGAATCTGCCGGAAGCTGAACAGGAAATCGTCGAGCCCCAGGGAATTGAGTTCGTCCAGGGTGTTGAAGTAATTGACGCCGTCCCGCGCCAGGTCCCATTGGAGGATCGCCTTCTGAAAGGCCTGGGTGGTGAAGCCGCGAAACTGAAAGCGCTGCGACACCGGGAATCCCAGCGCGGAGACGCCGCCTTCGTCCTGAAACGCCTCCCAGAATCGCGCATGCCCGTCGTCGGAAACCACGTACCCCAGATCGGTGTCGCCGCCGGTCTCCGAGAAAAACCATCCTCCGGCCACCGCGAAGTTGTCCGACGGCAGGCAGATACGGGCGTAGGCGGGGGGCGGAGGGATGAGCGCGGCGAGCAGGCCAACCAGAGCCAGGGCGCCGAGCAGCGCGCGCAAGCGGCGGCCTAACACGACGGAGCCGAACCCGGCCCGCACGCCCTCGGCGAACGGCCCACATGCGAGCGAAAAACGAAATTCAAACAGGACTCTCCTCGTAATCGCGCATGCGGTGACGGAACGATACCGGCATACCGCCGGTCCGGCCTCCCCGCAGGTATAACCAAATGGCCGGCGCCGCCGTTATCCAGATCGGGCGCATAGTTCGGAGGCTCCGCATCACTGCGGCCCTAGCTGGAAATCGACCACCACATTGCGGGCCGCCGGCGATCCCGCCGGCAGGGATTGCGATATCACCACCAGCGTCTGATCTTCCTCGGCCGGAAGTTGCCGCACAATTCCCGGCGCGAGCCCGGCCGCGTCCAGCGCCAGCAGCGCCTGGCCGAGTTCCAGTCCAACGAGATTGGGAACGGTGATGGGCTCGGGTTTATAGACCCGCAGGACCACCGTGGCCCCCGGTTCAACCGACGATCCGGCCCCGGGCTGCTGCGCCACCACTTCACCCGGCTGGTACGTCAGCGCCGCGTCCGGCACCTCCTCGATCGCCACATTCAGGCCGAGATCGGTGATGATCCGCAGGGCGTCCTCTTCCGGCAGGCCGACCACACTGGGTATGGCCAGCCGTTGCGCCCCGCGGCTCACCTGGATCACGACTTGCGTGCCTTTGGGCAGAACCTGTCCCGGATCGGGAGATTGACCGAGCACGATCCCCGCCGGACGGTCTTTGTCGAACACCGGCACCTCGACCACCACGAATCCAAGTTCGGTCAGGGCTTCGCGTGCGTCCAGGGCAGTCCGATTCTGCACGCCGATGAGGAAGGCGCTGGCCTCCCCGCGGCCGACAAACACGGTCAGCATCGCGCCGGTGCGAACCCGAGCGCCCGCCTCTGGCTCCTGCCGGATGACCGTGCCCGGGGCCACGTCCGGCGCGACCTCCTCCTGCACCGCGAGTTCGATATCTAGCCGCGCCGCTTCCACCTGAACCTCCGCCTGCTGCCGGCCGGTGAAATCGGGAACCAGTATCAACCGGCCCGTGCCCACCGCCGCGTCCACGTCGGCGTCGGTCGGTTCCGGATCGGAAAACGCTGAGCGAAACTCGATCATCGTGTCTTCAATCGGCCCCAGCGGATTGCCGAAGCGCGGAACCAGCGCGAGAAAAGTGACAATCCCCGCGATCGCCACCAGCGCGATCATCCACGGTTTGACCCGGTGACCGGGCAGTTCCGGCACCGGTCGCGGAGGCAGGTAGGCGCGGCGGCGAGGGACGAAGCGTCGCTGACGCCGGCGGGCCGGTCGGCGCGGAACCGGGATGAAATTGCGTCGATTGGCGGGGCCGGCGACCACCAGTTCCTGCGAGAGTTGGCGCAGCCCGGCCTGTCGCAGGCGCGCGGAGCGATTGGTGGCGTGGCGCAGCACCCGCTCCAGCCCCGGCGAGAGCCCGATACCGCCACCCCGCTCGCCGCCCGCCGGCGACGGACCCGGCAGCAGTTGGCGCATCAAACTGGCCACCGCGAACACGGCCGTGCGCGATGTGAAAGCACCTCCGCCGTCGGCTTCGGGCGGGATCGACGCCGGCAGGACCGTGGACTCCGACGAGCCCAGACGGAGGAGCCAGGGCAGGATGGGCAGAATCCAGGCGTGCAGAACCACCACCTCACCCCCCGGAACCTCGCGCAGCAGGTGGGGCGGCAATACAGGCACCGGGAACCCGGCGTCGACGATATGAGCCACCGCCCGGGCCAATTCGACGCCTAGATGGACCGCGCGAATCGGGCTGACCCGCAGCGCCTCACCGGATTCTCCGGTGAACCCGACTCCTCCCGGATCCTCGGTCATGACGACGAACAGAGTCTCCGAAACCGGATGGGTTTGGATCGGGCGCCAGCCCGGAAAAGAAGCGCTATCCCAGAGCTCGACGGCAGCCGGAATCTCCGCGGCCGCGCCCGGTTCGAGCTCGCTCAGATCAAACAGAGCGCCGAGCATCGGAGCGCCGTCGCTGCGCCGCCGGCAGCGGTAAAACTCCGCCGGGCCCAGCGCAAAGCTCGGGCCGTGGGATTCGTATTGATCGGCGATCGCGGCTAGAGGATCGGTGTTGACTGCCATATTTGTCTAGGCGCTGGAGGAGACCTCGACCCCGTCAGCAGCGCCGGCGCCGTCAACCCCGTTCATACGCACGGAGACGAGCTGCGACACGCCGTTGGCCGGCATCGAGACCCCGAGGATGGAATCGGCTTCCTCAATCGTACCGGGGTTATGCGTGATGACGATGAACTGAGTGTGGTCGGCGAACTCGTGCAGGATGCGGCGAAAGCGAATCGTGTTGGCCTCGTCGAGCGCCGCGTCCACCTCGTCCAGCACGCAGAGCGGACCCGGCCGCACGCTGAACATGGCGAAGAGCAGCGCGATCGAGACCAGCGACCGCTCGCCGCCGGACAGCGCTTCCAGCCGTTGAGTGCGTTTGCCGGGCAGCTTCGCCGTAATTTCTATGCCGGAAGCGGCCGGCTCATCCGGATCGGTCAAGACTATGTCGGCATCGCCGCCGTTGAACAGAACCTTGAAGTACTTCCTAAATTCGGTCCGGATGAGATTGAACGTCTCCATGAATTCGTTCTGCACCGCGCTTTCAAGCTCGCCCGTCAGCTTGCGCAGCTCCTCCACCGTCTGTTCCATGTCCGTGATCTGCTCCCCGAGATCGAGATGCTGGGCGCTTTCGTCCCGGAATTGCTGCGGGGCCAGGGGATTGACCGGACCCGCCTCGTGAACCAGGCGTTGCAGGCGTTCGATCTCCGCCTCCAGCTCGCCGACCGGACGGGAGTAGCGCTGCGGTTCCAGCGGCTCCGGGCCCAACTCCTGCGCTATGCGCTCGCGAATATCGGTGACGCGTTGACCGACCGAGTCGGCACGGTCGCCCGCGGCGCGAATCGCATTCGTTATCTCCCCGCGCTCGACCGCCCGGGCCCGTTGCACAAGTTCGCCCTGACTCCGGGAGATTTCGAGCTCCGATACCTGCCGCCGTCCCGCTTCAGCTGCTTCCATCAGCGCCGGCAGCTCCTCTCCGGCGGCCGTGGCCCGGGCTTCGCCGGATTCGGCCTCGGCCCGCGCCGACTCAAGCCGCTCGCGGGTGGCGGTGACTTCGCCGGCGAATTTCTCGCCGTCCCGCCCGGTGGATTCGACTGCGGTCTGCTGGGCGTGTAGCCGGTTGCGAGCGTTTTGCAGACGCTCCTTCTCGATGGTCAGGCGAGAGCGAATTTCGCTGATCCCGGACGCGCTTACCAGTCGCTGGGAGGCGGCCAGGCTCTCCTCCGCACCCTCGACGGCCTGCCGGGCCGGTTCGATGCGAATCTGCAACTCCGCCAGCCGGTCCCGCGCCGTTTCCTGCCGGGTGCCGATGTCCTCCGCCGTGGCGGTGGTTCTTTCCACCAACGCCTGCCAGAACGTTTCCTGGCGCTGGGCGAGCTTTAGCTCCTCCTCGGCCCCGCGGAGGCCGGAGCGAGTCCCGGCGTCAAATAGCGTGGTCGCCTCCAGCCCCCCATTGGCGCGCTCTTCGTCTGCGACCGCCGCCGCCAGCGCCTTCTCGGCGGCGTTTTCATTCTTCGTCGCGGCTTCGGCCCGGGCCTCGGCGCCTTCCATGCCGGCTTCCAGCTCCATCGCCCGCAGGCTCAGGTCCGCCACCGTCTCCTCGTCCCACCGCCCGACGAGAACCGAGCCATCCCGATCCACCAACTCTCCATCCAGGGTGACCAGACGATACGTGGCCGCGCGGCGATCTCCGGCACGCAGCTCCAGCGCCGTGTCCAGGTGATCGACAACCACGATGGTGCGTAGCAGCGGCAGGAGCGCCGCCTCGAAATCGGGCCTCACGCTGATGAGCCCGTCAAGCGTGCCTACGACGCCGGGACCGGATGGCGGGCCTCCGCCAAACGGCCAGCGGCGTACGGACTGTTCTGGAAATCCGGCCGCGGGCCGGAAGCGGACCCGCGCATCGTGCTCGCGGCGCAGGAACGCGATCGCGTCGCCCAGATCTTCGACCCGGTCGATCACCACATCTTCAAGCAGATGACCCAGAGCGGCATCGACCACCCGCGAGAATTCCGCCGGAATCGTCATAAAGCCAGTTCGCAAAAGTCCGCGCACGCGGAGCCGATCGGCATTTTCCAGGAGGGCGGCGATCCCCCTGCGGGCCGCGACGGATTCGGCCCCGGCGGTGGATATGGCCTGAACTTCCGTACGCATGCCTTCGATCGCCGCGCGATTTTCGAGGGCTTCCGTGCGGGCTCGTTTCAGCTCGGCGCGAAACTCCCTGACTCGCGCCGCCGCTCCATCGCGAGCCCGGCGGGCCTCCACCGAGTGGGGCTCGGCATCGCGCACCCGGCGACCGGCGTCCACCACTTCGGCCTGGCGGGACACCAGGGTCTGGCTGGCTTCCTGGAGGTCCCCGGCGGCGCTTTCGGCGTCCTTGTCGTTTTCGGTCTGGCGGGTGGCCAGGGCCTGTTGCGACTGCTGCGTGCGGGCGATCTCGCCGGCCAGCTCGGCCGCCGCCTCGCGGGCCTCGGCGACCGCCGACTGCAAGCCGGCCATTTGTTCGTCACTCGGCGGTTCAGGTCCGGCCTCGCCCAGCTCGGCCTCAAGCCGGGAGCAAGCTGCTTCAAGTTCGACCAGATCGACCTCGCTCTGCGCCACCACCGCGGCCGCGCTCGTTTGAGCCTCGGACGCGGCCGCGAGCCGCGTCTCCAAATCGGCCAGTGAACGCTCTTCGAACTCGATGCGCTGGGAGGCCAGGCGGGCGCCGGCGGTGAGATCGTTGATGCTCGCGCGCAGCTCCTCGTGGGCCGCCTCCGACCGGGTCGAGGCCGTCCGCGCCTCTTTGATTTGCTCCTCGGTGACCGCCGCCTCGCTCTCGGCGCTCCCGGATTCAAACTCGGCCAGGCGGCCCTCCGCCTCGGCGCGGGTGGCCACAGCGGTCTCTTCCGCCCCAATCGCCAGAGCCAGGCGGTGGGCCAGCAGGACCCGCGACTTCTCCTGCAACTCGGCGGCGAGTTCGTTGCTCCGGGCCGCGATCTCGGCCTGTTCGCGCAGAATTTCCAGGCGGGGACCGAGTTCGGCATGGATATCGGAGAGCCGTTGCAGATTGCGCTCGGTTTGATCCAACCGTCGCCGGGCATCGTCCCGGCGGGCGTAGTAGCGGGAAACGCCGGCCCCTTCTTCCAGCAGCAAACGGCGATGCTCTGGCCGCAGGCTCAGCGCGGCGTCAACTTCGCCCTGGCCGATGACCATGCTGCCGCCCAGCGCCATGCCGCCCGACCGCAACAGGTCCTGAATGTCCTTCAGCCGCACCCGCGAACCGTTGAGGCGATACTCATTCTCGCCGGAGCGAAACGCGCGCCGGGTGATGCTGACTTCTTCGAAATCGATCGGAAGCCAGTTATCGGCGTTGTCGAAGGTGATCGTGACCTCCGCCACGCCGGACCGGGTCCGGCCCTCGCCGCCGCCGAAGATCACGTCTTCGGTGCGCGTGCTTCGCAGAGTGCGCATGCTCTGTTCGCCCATCGCCCAGCGAATGGCATCGGCCACATTGCTCTTGCCGCTGCCGTTGGGCCCGATGATAGCCGTTACCCCGGGGGTGAATTCGAGCTGCGTGCGGCGGGCGAAGCTCTTAAATCCGACTATCTCAAGCTTGCGCAGGTACATCTAGTTCGCGGCCTGGTTGGTGTGGGCCGAGCGATCGCGGCGCTGGTACATTCAGTTTGCGGCCTGGTTCGTCGGAGCCGAGCGATCGCGCCGCAGGACCTCAAGCGCGCGGCCGGCGGCGTCCAACTCGGCCCACTGCACGCTGCTGCCTTCGCCTTCGGCCAGCACTTCGTCCTCATTGGAAACCTCGACCCGGAACGTCTTGGCGTGCTCCGGGCCCGACGATTCGATCAGGCGATAGGTCGGGTGCGGACCTCCCTCGCCCTGCGCGACCTGCTGCAGCCGGGACTTGCTGTCCAGCGCCCCGGGTCCGAAATCGTAATCCTGGAAAAATTCTTCGAACCAAGGCTTCAGCAGAGCCTCAACCCGGTTCAGGCCGCCGTCGACGAAGATGGCTCCGATCAGCGCCTCGTACGTGCGCCCGACCACCGTTTCGCGGGACCGGCCCCCGGTCAGGATGTCCCCGGCGCCCGTGCTGACAAATTCCGCCAGCTCGATGCCTTCCGCCCTTTTTGCCAGAGAGCGAAGGTTGACCAGCGCCGCCCGCGCGCTCGAAAGCTCGCCTTCCAGCCGGTCCGGGTAACGCTGAAACAGGTAGCTGGTGGCCGCCAGTTCCAGCGCGGCATCGCCGAGGAACTCAAGCCGTTCGTTGGAGTCCGTGGCGTCCAGCTCGGACTCGTTAACCAGCGAGCGGTGCACCAGCGCGCGACGCACAAGGCCGCGATCGCCGAACACGTAGCCGAGCCGGGATTCGAGCTCGTCCAACTGAGAGTCGGAATTCATATCCGGTTAACGCGCCCGTGAACGGCAACCCTTGCGGGACCGCGAAAAGACCTGGATCGGGTGGAGGCCGGGAGGTTCCGGGCGCCGTCTGATCGAAGCCGACCGACCGCCGGATGGAGTCGCAGAGCCGGGGAGACCGCCGGAGCTTCCCTGATTGCTACCTCTCCCGAGCGGGACGCCCGTTCAGGCCTGGCTGACCGCGGCGCTCACGTTGGCCGGGTAGACCGAAGTGCACCAGTGCGCGTACTTCGGATGCTTACCCTTTACCACCTCAAAGTATAGCTTCATCAGGTTGGCCGTAATCGGTCCGATTTCGCCGGAACCGACCATCCGATTGTCCACATGGGAGACCGCCGAAATCTGCGCGCCGGTACCGCAAAGGAACATCTCCTCCGCGATGTAGAGCTCGGTTCGATCGATGGATCGCTCGATCGTTTCGAGGCCGAATTCGTCCCGGGCAAGCTGAATCACCGTGGCCCTGGTTATGCCTTCCAGAATGTTCTCCGACCGTCCCGGCGTCACCAGCACCCCGTCTCGCACGATGAAAACGTTCTCGCCCGACCCTTCGCTCACATGCCCGGCCGCCGTGAGCATGATCGCCTCGTCGTAGCCGTTCTCCTCCGCCTCCGTCCGCGCCAGCGCCGAGTTGATGTAGATACCGGTCGCCTTCGCCCGCGCCGGGATCATGTTGTCGTCGATTCGCTGCCACGAGCAAACCCCGCAGCGGATCGGCTTGTTCACGTCCAGGTAGTCGCCGAACGGAACCGCGTAC
>Ga0114999_10000951_pt1 | contig 41736 bp, 37 predicted proteins | sample ArcticOcean_MG_C_3_FD_89820 | JGI IMG/M metagenome (GOLD analysis project Ga0114999, IMG submission 89820) | Marine microbial communities from western Arctic Ocean - ArcticOcean_MG_CB8_126 | ecosystem: Environmental > Aquatic > Marine > Oceanic | place: Arctic Ocean: Canada Basin | collected...
AAGGAGTCACGTCGCGCCTGCCCAACATCCGCAGGCCGATGCCCTCGAAGCGTCCGATTATCTCGTCTGCGAGGCCTCTCTCAACCCCGTCGGGCTTGATCATGAGGAAGGTGGTCTGCTCGTTGCTCATGGGCCGGGCGACCCCCCTCCCCTATTTCAATTCAAAGATACCATATCGTCGTTGGTATCAAGGCACTCCATCGCCCCGATACTGCTGTGGAGCCCTCTGAGGACGATACTATCGTCGGCGAGTTGGTCGATGACTCGGAAAGGCCCGACAGGGTATATATCGGTACTCCAGTTGAGCCCAAGGACGCTGCGATAGCACTCGCAGCATTGGGTATCGCAGCGATGTTTGTGGTCCTGATTCTGCAGAGCTTCGTATTCGATTCGGTCGACGATTCGGGTTCGGGAGGGTCAGATGACCGCTCCATCGAGATCTCATGGGGAGAGAGCCAGTACATGCCGCGTCATGCAGAGTGTGTCGACGAATCGAATGGACAAGACCTCCCGGAATACGGCATTGGCTACGAGCCCAGCATCTCGATTACAAGCAGTGGTAACATGTTCGTCACAGCCCACAAGGATTTGCGATGGGGCGGTGAATCGAACCCCTTCTTCCCCCTCTTGGGAGGGGACCCTGGTCCTTGGTACGCTTGCGAACAGGGCCAGCAGACCTCATGGGACTACTGGGCCTCTTGGTTCTGGGCCTCATACGACAACGGTACCACATGGGGGCACGGGGACAATTTCGGACCGACTCCTGGAAACTCATTCACTGCAAACTACCTAGCTGGTGGTTCGGAGTGCCTAGGTGATGAGGGAGATATCTCAGTTGATGCAGAAGACACTGTCTACTACCTCGACACTACTCTCGAGGATAATTGGTGGCATACCTTCTCTGACAATGGAACCACCTACGAAACCACGATCTGTCAGAGGATGAACACCATGGCCGCTGACGACCGGCCTTGGGTGGCAGCCCAAGCGGACGGAATCATCCACTATCTAGGAAATTCAGGGGCTTCTCCTCCTGAGTGCACCCTTGACGTAGGCCGTTACTGGTACTACCACTCGGAGAACGGTGGGTTGTCATTCTCGCAGTGCTACGCCGTTCCTGGTGGCTGGAGCACCATCGCCAGCCAGCGACACGGACCATACGTCTACATCGCTCAGGAGAACGCTGACTCCAGTACCGGCACTGTGCAGGTGCGAATCAGCGATCAGTATGGCAGGGGCACGGGATTCACAGATGGCACTTGGGCGCAGCCCGTGAGTGTTGGAGAGAGGAACGGGAACTGCCCAGAGGGATATCCAGTGGTCAACACGAATGAGAATGGCACAGTAGCGGTTGTTTGGGGGGATTGTCCTAATGGAGGCACAGGACCTTGGGATCTGAAGCTGGCCCTGTCATACGACCATGGCACCAATTGGTCGACTTGGAACATCTCTCACATCAATGGAATCCAGATGTATCCGTTCGTCAGCATCAGCGAGGACAATGTAGTGGCCCTAGCATTCTACGGACTCGACTTCGATGATGGAGATCTGGAGGGTGATTACGTGGTCGGAGAGGAATGGTTCCTCTATGCAGCCGCTTTGAGGGAGCCTCAAGAGGGTGACCTCTGGGACTTCACCATCGCTGACCCCGAGCCACTTCACATCGTAACCGAGTATGAGGCTGCAGAGGGCGATGTACATGCTCTACACGACTTCTTCGAGACGGTGATTAGCCCTGACGGCACTTGGATGGGCATAGCCTACCAGCAGAACCTCGGATTACATCCATTCGAGGACAACGAAGAGCAGCGCTACATCAAGTTCGTGCGAGGAAACCTGAGTGTCTGAAGGCAGAAGCCTTCCAAATCACTTGATTCCGCCCTTCTCGTAGCGACGGGTCCACTTGAGTCGGCGCGGATTGCGCCTGAGCTTGAGCATGTTCTTGCGCGCCTTACTGTCCTTGAAGTAGAACACACTACCGTCGCGCTTGACGAACATCATGCCGGTGCCCGGCTCGATCTCTTCGTGTGTGAAACTGCAGATGCGGCGCTCAGGCATCTAATCACCTCCGGCCGCCAATGCTGCGGGCCTCGCGACCAGTATCCTTCAGCATCAGGACGTCTCCAACTCGCACAGGTCCAAGCACGTTGCGTGCGATGATACGACCAATGTCACGAGGGTTGGTTGAGTCGTTTACGCGGACCTTGACCTGAACAGCCTCACCACTCATACCAGTGCGGCCGACAACCTCGACAACCTCAGCGGGCCAAGAGTCCTTTGCCATAGTGAATCACTCCTAGGAAACTCACTCTGACAGCGTTGTGCAGTGGCCTTTGACTTCCTTGAACTTGTCTTCGGTCTCCTTCTCGACTTCCATGACCGCAATAGCAGCGGTTCTGGTGCCCAGGGTCATGCCTGCCGCCTCGGCCAGATATGCCTGGTCCTCGACGTAGATGAAAGGAATCTCTTTCTCTTTGCAAATCATTGGGATATGGGCCAGCAGCTCGCCGGGGTTGACGTTCTCAGCCATCACCACCATCTTCGCAGTTCCACGCTCTGCTGCCTTGGTTACTTCGTTGGCGCCCTTCTTCAGTTTCCCTCGGCCATCCTTGCCTAGATGCTTGACCATCTCGTAGACTTGCTCTTGTATGTCATTCGGGGTTTCAAACGCTATGTGTACACTCATTGGAACTACTCCTCGTGTGGGTAAGCCGCCGCACGACGTGGCCGATATAAACGAAACGGATACGCAGCAAACGACCGTAGGTCGCCTGTACTAACTCATTAGCCGCTTCAGACCTCGGGCGAGGGCCGGTGCAGCACTCACCACAGCTCTTGGATTAGGCAGTGAATCGGTGCTGTGCACACCGTCGACGTGATTGGATAGGCGAAGGATAGCGCCACCAGTGAACAAACCGTGTGTGCAGGCGGCGTGGACCTCGGTAGCGCCCTGCCGGCGCAACGCGTCGCTGGCCCGGCAGATGGTCCCACCGGTGCTAATCATGTCATCCACTATCGCCACCACCTTGCCGTCGACATCGAGGTCCTTTGGCGTGTGCTCTATTGTGTGAGCGTCAATCCTGGTCTTCTCGAGGTAGGAGAAGTCACAACCGATTAGACCGGCAACCTTGGTAGCCCTCGCAATGGCTCCCTTGTCTGGGCTCAGTACGAAGTCTGGTGAGACTTCATTCTGTAGAAGCTCGGCTATCTCAGGCATTGAGCTGACGAACTCGATTGGAACCTCCATGTCCTTGAGCACGGCGGGCTCATGCAGATCGAGGATAGCAATGCCGTCGCAGCCACGTGCGAGAATATCGGCGATGACGCGCGCGGAGACAGCCTCGCCCTTCGAGAAGCGCTTATCCTGTCGGGAGTATCCATAGTATGGGATAGCTAGGTAGACCCCGCTGCCGACATCCTCCATGTTCTGCGGCTCTTCGCCTTTGAGATTGGATAGATTACCTCTGCGGACCTCGGCTATGGCCTCCAACAGCAGGACGGTATTCACTATCCCTGAGTCAGGGTAGGTGTTCGACACTAATACCACAGGTTCGGAACGTACGGCATCGATGGCACCGGAGGGAACTCGCACGTAACCCTCGCCATCTGGGAATTTACGACTCTCAAGTTCGATGTACTGCATCCCAATCAGTGGAGCCAGAGAGGTTGCCACGTCGCGGCTGGATGAGCCACTCACTACCGGCATGTGACAAGAAGCCGGTCTGACGACCCTTCATGACTCTGCCGACCGATTCGATTCACTGGTGGGCATGACAGGATTTGAACCTGCGACCTCCCGGTTATCAGCCGGGTGCTCCAGCCAAACTAAGCTACACGCCCTTAAGCAGGTGTGCGAGTACCGAACCAGATTTCAAGATGTTCCTAAGATGGATTCATCACTCTTCCGAATCCTCGCTGTTGAGTTTGAGAAAACTTGGCAGAGTGACCAGTCTCTTCATTGAACATCGTAGTATGATTTCATCCAGTCTTGCTGTGGTCCGTGCCAACTGGGCAACCGGCACCACGATGGAGTCAGGCAAGCCGTGCCTGGAGCGCACGATGTAGTGCGGCTGGACGACCAGTCCCTTGTAGGTCCGCTTAATCTTCACCATGCCGGTTACATTCCCAAGATCCACGCCGTCGTTGTCGAGAACAGCTCTATCGAGCAGTTCGTCGGGTGCGTACAGCTTTTCGTTAATCCTGACCGTGTTTCTCCATCTGCGCTGCAGCTCACGCATCGACTTCGACAGTTTCACACCACCACCCGGCAGTATGCTGTGCACCAGTTCCTTCGAAAGCGGAGCGAACTCCGCCGGCTTTCTCATGTATTCTTCAGCTACGTCATCCTCGACCTTGATCCGCATCGACCGCACAAGCTCGTCGCGCGGATGAAATCTCTCGCCAGTAATCACACCGACTCTAGTCTCGCCAACATAGACATCTCTCTCCAATAATTCCTGTATTCTGTATTCATCGCTCATTAAATCCCTCCCTGTCGGGGGGGAGAAGTGCATCCCCGGGCATTTCTCCTGCTCTTTCAGCAGGCTGCTTAGCACTTATACTATCCGTAATCAAAGACTGATAATCCAATTGAAAAATTAGTCTTATTCATAAATTCTCAATTGAAAAACTAAAGTCAGTTTGATTATTTGTATGATTATCAGAAATCGTGTTTCTTCCGAATCCGGGCGTTTTCCGTATGGATTCTAGAATCCGATTCTGGAAATGTTGATGTGGGAATCGATGTCTCCCGGAGATGATGGGAGATGGGATGGAAGCCCTAACAAAAATTCGTCACAACACAGGTGAGCCCAGGACCATCGGCCTAAGGGACGAGGTGATTCGTGACTTCCTAGAGTCGGATCCCTCGTTGAGCAGGGCGATTGATGAGGCCTCTGACAATTTTCAGAGCCTCAGGAGCGACCTTGGTGACAGGCTGTTCGAAATGAAGGAGGTCAATCTCGTGTCCGAACTTCAGTCAGATTACGTGAATTTCTACTCGGCCCCGACTATCAACCCCTACGTCGCGATAGCAGCTCGTGGTCCGTGGGTCATCACTTCACACGGAGCCGTGCTACACGACAATGGCGGCTACGGCATGATGGGAATGGGGCATGGACCTGATGACGTCATCCACTCTATGCAGCAGAACTGGGTGATGGCCAACGTCATGACTCCATCATTCAGTCAGAAACGTCTGGCTGAGAGGCTTCGCAGAGAGATAGGCCGTAGCCGAGGAGGCTGTCCGTTCTCGCGTTTCGTCTGTCTCAACAGTGGCTCTGAATCAGTCACTATTTCGATGAGAATCGCCGACGCCAACACGAAGTCAATGACTGGAGAAGGAGGTCGTCATGAGGGCAAGCCGACCAAGTTACTGGCTCTGACCAATGCCTTCCATGGAAGGACCCAGCGGCCAGCTATGATCTCAGACTCATGCAGTACAGGCTACGAGGAACACCTCGCGACCTTCCAAGACCGCGATAATGTGATGTTCGTCGATTGCAACGACGTAGAGGCACTGCGTAAGGCCTTCACCCAGGCCGATGATGAGGGATTCTACATCGAACTCATGGCAATGGAGCCGGTGATGGGCGAGGGCAATCCGGGCCAATGCGTCACTAGGGAGTTCTACGATACCGCCCGCTCACTTTGCACAGCACATGGCAGCATGCTAATCATCGACTCCATACAGGCAGGGTTGCGCGGGCAAGGCTGCCTGAGCATTGTAGACTACGACGGCTTTGAGGACTGCGAGGTCCCAGACATGGAGACATGGTCCAAGGCGCTCAATGCCGGGCAGTATCCGCTTTCCATCGTCGGTCTCTCCAAGAGGGCTGCCGGTTTGTACGTCGTCGGCATTTATGGCAACACGATGACTACCAATCCGAGGGCACTCGAGACGGCGATTTCAGTGCTTGATCGAGTCACCCCAGAGTTGAGGCAGAACATCAGGGACCGCGGAGTCGAGTTCGTCCAAAAACTCGAGGCACTGTCTGAGGAGATTCCTGGGACAATAACTCAAGTCCAAGGGACCGGCCTACTGCTATGCGCCGAGCTCGACCCCGAGATTCTCCCAGTAGTTGGCTTCGGATGTGTTGAAGAGTGGTGTAGGTTCAATGGATTAGGCGTTATCCATGGCGGCCAGAACGCTCTCAGATTCACACCTCACTTCGCCATCACCTCAGCCGAAATCGACCTTATTATCGACGTATTGCGCGAGGGGCTTCGCCAGTTCACATCGACAGAGAGTGTCGAAGCAGAGTCTGTAGCATAGGGGTAGAATGCCTAAGATAGTCCACATTAGTGGGGCAGTAGACGCCTTCTATCATGCACTGGCTGACAGATTACACCGCGCCGGGGCGACGCTGACTGAGGACCCTAGCGAGGCCGAGATCACAGTAGGTATTGGCGAGGGCGCTAGCGGAGATGTCGCAATAGTACCCGCCCACGTCGAGCACGGAGAGGCTGATCTGGTAGTCAGGATACACGATCTTCTGATTCCCGAAGGTGCCATCGACTGGGGCAGTGAGGTCATCCACGACTGGGCTGACTGGGTCAAGGACGGAGCCGAGGGCATTTATCCTCCTGACATCGATGCACGGCACTGGGTCCACGTCAGGGATGCCACTGATGCTCTCGCCCTGCTGATACTGGCTGACACCGACGCTACAATCCAAGGAGTCATTGACATGAGCGGACGAAGGGCATGGACGCCCAAGTCAGTACTCGCCGAGATGACACTGATGTGGTCTCGATTCACCAACGCGCTGCACCACAGTCACACGATCCACTCTCTGACTGAGGACACCAGCCCCGCAGCCTCTAGCTACAGGCCCAAGGACCTCCGTCCAGATTTGGGGCCATTGCATGACGCCTTACTGAAAGCCGGAGGAGAAGGCTGGCGCCCACTGGTCTCCATGAGAGTAGCACTGATGGAGATATTTGCTCACAGGAACGACTGATTCAACGAGTGTTCTTGTCGGACTGGACCTGCTTTCTCACATCTTGAGCTGTGTTCTTGCAGCCCTGCATTGCCTTCCTTACGCGGGTTCCAGCAGCGCTGTTACCGCGGTCGTGCTTGGCAGCGTCGCCAAGCGCTTCGTTTAGTGCATCTATCATTCCCTGTACCATCGATTCAACGGACATAGAGGCGGCCGCTCTGCTGACCGCTTTTATGCGTTTGCACGGCTTTAGTCTACTATTCGTCCACTAATCGCGAAACAGGTCGGCGCCAAGCAGGGGTAATAGTACCGAGGCATCACCCTCTACTGTTACGTGGGGGGCGTCGGGACGAATCTTGCCCCAGGACACCGCCTCACGCAGGCGTGCGCCTGAGAGTGAACCATCATGCTCAGGGGCGGTGGTGATGCCAACTGCAGAGTCGAGACCACCGCGATACTGGTTCCACCAGATTACGTGATGCTTCGAGATGCCTCCTCCGACCATCAGCGCATGGCTCTCCTCGGCGGTCCAGGTAAGGTCTGAGAGGATCTGCTCGTCGGCGAGGAAATCGACCATGAAATTCGGGCTCTTCTGCCGGTGCATGAATAACTGAGAACCGATTGAGCCATCGGAGAGTCCGGGAATGACGATGGGGATGCGGTGCTTGGCCGCCCAGTGGAGAAGCGACCCTTCGTCTTCTATGCGGTCGCCCATCGCCCAGCACAGCTCGACAGAGCCGAAGCCAAGCCATGGGTTGCCAGATTGCTCTGCTGTACGTTCTGCTTCGATATCCTCCAGCCATGGCAGCACAACTGCTTCGATTATCTCGCCGTAGCACTCGTTTGGCACGATGACGTTGCCGAGTCGATTGAGTCCTTGCTCGCCGAGTGCGACATCATCGAGGTTGAAGTCGCCGTGGAAGTAATCCTGGTATGTGCGAGCAATGTCGTGGTCTAGGGTGCCACAAGTGGTGATGACCACGTTGAACGCCTTGCGCTTGAGCGCCTCGAGAAAGAATCCTCGAGTCCCTGTAGCACACAAGCAAGCCGGGAACGAGAGCCAGTTGAGGACTCCTTCCTGACCGCTTTTGACCATCGCATCGCTAAGCACATCGCGCGCGTGCGCGAGCTTGGTAGCGGTGAAGCCACCAGCGCGCCCCATCTGGTCGATGAGTGAACGGACTTCATCTACAGTGGAGAAGTCGTAGTCTTCAACTGGGACGGTGAAGTCGTCCTTGCTGTACTCCGACACGCCCCTTCGCAGTGCTTCCGACCCTTCAATTCGACGCACTCTCAAGTTGGAATATACGGTCACGCAACCGTGCTGCACGTTCGAAATCTAACCTAGCCGCGGCCTGCCTCATCTCTTTCTCCAATCGGACGATTAACTTCGCATTATCGCCACCGTCATCGTTTACGACCACATCGTAAGCCGCAGCAACCCAGTTGGGCTGGCTAACGTTTTCGAGCACAGAGTCCGAGGAGTTCCAGACTCCCGCACCGAGTCCAAACTTCTGCGCGAAGCCTTCGAGGCCGCGCTTACCCCGGCCCTTACCGACCATACGCCGTCCACCTCGCTTACCCTTGCCCGCCACTCCGGACAGCAGGTCTTCGACATCCCCGCCCATCACAGGCAGCGCCTTGCGAATGGTCTGCGGCACGATGCCGTGCTCCACATTGTATGCACTCTGCATGCTACGCCTCGCCAACGTCTGGCTAATCGCGGCCTCCATCGAGGGCGAGACCGAGTCAGCGTAGAGTATGACCGAGCCGTGCTCATTGCGACTTGCTCTGCCAATGGTCTGCAGCAGCGAGCGTTCGTTGCGCAGGAAGCCCTCCCTGTCGGCGTCGAAGATGGCGACCAGTGAGACTTCGGGTATGTCTAGGCCCTCTCTGAGCAGATTGATGCCGACGATGATGTCAATGTGACCGAGACGCAGCGCCTTGATGATCTCAGTACGTTCCAGTGTATCGATTTCGCTGTGCAGGTGATGTGCTTTGAAGCCCTGACGGTTGAGGTACTCGGCCACCTCCTCTGCGAACTTGATGGTCATCACTGTCACGAGAACCCGTTCATTGACCTCTATACGCTTGCGAATCTCATCCTCAAGGTCCTGCACTTGCCCGGCGGTAGCTCTGACCTCGATGCCCGGGTCGAGCAGCCCGGTGGGTCGAATTTCCATCTTGGTAACGCCTTCTACCTGATCCAGCAACCCCTCCATCATCACCCTCTCACGTGGCTTGTCTCGCTCAGCTGCCCTAGCGCCACCGCCCCCCTGGACGTGCAGCAGGCCCTCCGGGACTCCCTGCCCGGTGATTTCTGCCAGATGGCGTAGTTCGCGCTCACCAGGGGTCGCGCTGACGTACATCATCTGTGGTACCAGATCTTGAAACTCATCGATGCGCAGTGGACGGTTGTCGTAGGCTGAGGGTAGGCGAAAGCCGTGGTCGATGAGGTTCTTCTTGCGCGAGAAGTCGCCACCGTGCATCCCGGTCACTTGCGGCAGTGTGACGTGCGATTCGTCCATGACGACGAGGTATCTCTCCGACCCTCCGTGGTACTTCTCAGCGCACATAGAGAAGAAGTCGAGTAGGCAGTACGAACGCTCGCCGCGCTGCCTCCCGTCGAAGTGCATAGAGTAGTTTTCGACGCCCTTGCACGAGCCTACCTCGTCGAGCATTTCGAGGTCGAACCTAGTGCGCTTCTCTTGCCTATGCGCCTCCATTTCCATATCATTGGAGTTGAACCATTCCAGCCTGTCATTGAGTTCGGCCTCGATGTCCTCAAGCGCCTGGTTGAAGCGCTCCTCACTGGTCATGTAGAACTTACGAGGGTGAATCCAGGCCTCCTCGAAGTCGTCAAGCGGCTCCCATGAGACTGCCTCACAGACCTGAATTCGCTCGATGCCGTCCCAGCCAAAGCGGATGCGCAACGGATCATCTCGGCTCGGCATCCAGACATCGAGCACCTCGCCACGCAGGCGGATATCGCCTCGCGCAATCTCTCCGGTAATGCGCCGGTACTGCAGGCCGACCAACTGCCTGACCACGTCTTGCGGGTCTGCCTTGTCGCCCACAGTTAGCCGCAGGTGGTTCTGTTCGAATACCTCAGGAGGATTCAGTCCGTAGATGATAGAGACCGTGCCCACAGTGATGACATCGGGGCGTGAGACGAGAGAGGCCACAGTGGAGAAACGCTCTTGCTCGATGCGCTCGTTCATCTGTAATTCCTTGTCGATGTATATGTCGCGCCCGGGAATGTAGGCCTCGGGCTGGTAGTAGTCGTAGTAACTGACGAAGTACTCCACCGCGTTCTCGGGAAACAGTTCACTCATCTCCTGCCATAACTGTCGAGCTAGAGTCTTGTTGTGCGATAAGATAAGCGTCGGGATTTGCAACTTCTCGATGACCTTGGCCATCGCAAAAGTCTTGCCTGAACCAGTCACACCTAGCAGCACGCAACGCTCCTGGCCTGCTTCAAGCTGCTCGACCAACTGGTCGATAGCCTGCTGCTGGTCTCCGGCGGTGTCGTACTCTGCGCGCAGTCGAAACATCGTAAGACCTCAATCTATCATTCCATCGTCGTAATACTCTACGAACGTGAGACTAACTAGCAATACCCACCCTGTCAGCATCGAGGCACGGAATAGAGTCCTCTGAAACCTCCCCATTGCCTCTTCAGATGCAGCAGCAGCCGCGGCTCCTTTTGTCATCACGATGATGTTAATCAGCGCCATTATCGCCACAGAAGGGATCCAGAGTGTGTAACGCAAGGACCGTTGGTCGGTGAAGTCATGCATTCCTGTTAGCAGGAAGCACACTAGCCAGCCAATGGTCAGAGCCACACTCAGTTTCCTAGTCGACTCAAGACCATAGCTTGCAGGGAACGAGTGTATCCCCTGTCTACGATCCGTGTCCTGATCCATCGATGCGTAGTTGATGTCGAATGCTGTAATCCAAAGCGCTACTCCCAAGGAGACGAAGAATATCTCCGGATACCACAGGAAATCCGTATGCCCATCCAGCATTCCGGTGATAGCCGCCCAGCCGTGTGTATCCGCTGCGATGGCGACCCATGCGCCTGCTGGAGCGAGTGCTAGGCAAAATCCAATCCAGAAGTGACATATCCACGATATTCTCTTTGTAAACGGGTATATCACGAATGCTAGGACAGGTAGCCATGCCATCTTAAGAGCAACATCGTTCAATCTCCATGCAGCAAACAGAAGTATTCCTAGGAAAGCTGCAGCCAGCATCCACGCACTCTGCATTGACATTGTTCCAGAAGGCAGATGCCTCGTCGCAGTACGCGGGTTTTCTGCATCTATATCTCGATCAATAATTCTGTTGAGAGCCATCGCAAGTCCCCTAGCACCGATAGCTGCGATGATAATCCAGACCAAATCCATGCTCTCTGATTCAAACTGCTTGTCGGCAATCACGAAACCAATCAACACGAATGGAAGTGAGAACAGTGTGTGCTCAACCTTGACGAACTCAAGGACTTCTCTGAATCCCATCAGTAGCCCCCCTCGGCCAGCCACGAATCGACTCTCTCGGCGACCTCGGGGTCGTGTAGTGTGACGCCGGGCCAGCGCCGGACCGGCAGAGGACCCTTGTTCGAAGGGATTGGAGCGGTGGCATCCCAAGCTAGTCGGCCACCTGAATCATCGAAGTGTAGATCACGTCCGACGTCAAAGCGGCAGAAAAGCTGCCACAGCAGGCGACGCCGCCAGTCGTCACTGGCCAAGTAGGCGTCGTCGTCAGTGATGAAAAGCCAGCGCAGATTCTGTGCGGCCTCGAGCGACCAAATCGCTTTGCTGATTCCACGAATGACCTCGCGCTGCCTCGCAGCACCCTCTTCACTGGGCTCTTCCATGCTGCTCTCGGGCTTCGGGTTCCCTTCGATGTTCGTGGTAACCACAAGCATCGACGAGCGTAACATCCTGGCTTGGACAACACCCTTCACCGCTGAGGCAGAAATCTCTAGCGAGTCGGAACAACCCAATTGCTCGGGGAGTTCGGAGTGCGGATCTCCCTTCGGAGTCGTAGTGGCATCGATAATCAGCTTGTCGTGAATGTTGTCCCATGGCGCAGTGTGAGCTAGTGTGTCAGCAACCATCCCTCTCAGGAAGATAAGATCCTCGGGGATGTGGACACGGTAGTCGAGGACATCGAGAAGAGCGTCGAGATCCTTGACCGGATGACCCTCATCTACGGCAATCACGACCTTCTGGAACATCAGCTGCCCCGCTCCCAGCAGGCCCAGTGCAGTCTTGCGCGCTTGCCTTGGGTAGCGTTGTTTGGAAGCCATGATGGCGAGGTTGTGGAAACCGGTCTCAAGTGGTAGGAACAGATCGACGAGATCACGTTGCTGGAATTTCAGCACAGGCAGAAAGGCATCGCCGACGGCCTCGCCAAGGTAACCATCCTCCATCGGAGGCAGCCCTACGATGGTCATGGGAATCATCGCATCCTTGCGATGGGTGATCCGTGTGATGTGCATTACCGGGTAAGGCTCGGGCAGTGAGTAGTAGCCGAAGTGGTCGCCAAAAGGCCCCTCAAGTCTGGTCTCTCCGGGTACAGTGTAACCCTCTATGACCACATCGCACTCGGCTGGCACCCAGAGATCGCTGGTCTCGCACTTGACTATCGAAAGCTTCTTTCTAGCGAGCAGTCCTGCGAATTCATACTCGGTTAAGTTGTCCGGCAATGGGGAGATGGCGCTAAAGGTCAGCTCGGGAGGACCGCCCAGGCATATTGCCACTGGCATTCTGTTCGTGGACGCGTCAGCGTGGTCGGCACCGTGTTTGTGGGTCTGCCAATGCAAACCCACCTCGGTGGGGCCGAACACCTGGCTGCGGTACATGCCCATGTTGTGCACGCCGGTCTCAGGATCAGCGGTGACAACCAGTGGGAGCGTCATGAAAGGCCCAGCATCTTCCGGCCAAGTTCTCGGTATAGGCAGCCTAGTGACGTCAGGTTCCTCCATGACTACCTGCTGACAGGCCCCTCTCGATACTTTGCGTGGCGCCATCGCCATGCCTTGCCTGGCAAGGCCTATCCCTGTCCATGGCGCCTTGAGTATGCCACCGATGTCGGGTTTCATCAGGGCGACCATGCCTTCACCGACCTGCCGCGGCTCCTCAACACCGAGCGCCTTGCAGGTCCGCTCCCTCGTTCCATACAGGTTCATCAGCAGTGGAAACTTGCTGATGCTGCCGTCTGGCAAGCGAGGCTGCTCGAATTTTATTGCAGGACCTCCTCGCTTCACGAGTCGGTCAGCGAAGCAGCCCGCCTCCAGTTCTACATCCACCGGATCGGGGATACGCAGAATATCGCCGGACTCCTCTAGGGACTCGACGTATCGGGAGAGTTTCCTCCAGACCATGAGCCGGCGGAGCGCTCACAGAATGAGAAGGTTCGCTCGCCATCGTAGATGGCGCGACCGACGGTTTCTTTGATATCGGACCTTCCGACGTACCATGGGCGACGCTGTGAGCACCTGCGATGTCTTAGTTGTTGGAGCTGGCCCTGGCGGTGGAAACGCCGCTCTGCAGTGCGCTCGCAAGGGACTCTCGACGATGATAATCGAGGATCATCCGGCAATAGGGACCCCGGTTCATTGCGGAGAGTGCATCTCTGATATTGCTTGTGAGAATCTCAACCTAAAACTGCCAGAGCACGTCATTAGCCTCAGGGTGCATGGAATCAGGGTAATATTCCCGGATGGCACCGAGAAATGCCTGACGGAGGAGGGATACGTCCTCGAGAAACATCTGTTTGAGAGGTGGATAGCAGAAGAGGCCATCGAAGCCGGGGCCAGCATGCACCTCAGTCACAAACTAACTTCGATGGAGAGGGTGGAGGAGGACGGCCGCTTTGCAGGCTGGATGTGCGACGGCAAGGGAGATGAGTTCCCGATTCAGGCCAAGGTCGTAATTGACGCCTCTGGGGTCGCCGCTGTCTGTTCGAAGATAGTCAGGCCCACGGACGAGAAACCGCTCAACGAGATGGGCAAGGTCGTAGCCGGTATGCAATATGAGATGCTCGAGGTGCCGACAGACGGCTACCTAGACTTCTACATCTGGCCAAAGTACGCCGAGAAGGGCTACCTGTGGATGATTCCCAAATGCGACGGTCGCGCCAACGTAGGGCTGGTCACCGAGGACAGGCCCCGAACCAAGAAGGCACTCGACGAGTTCATTGATATCACTCACTTCAAGGAACTCGAGCAGGTTCCTCCGCCCTGGAAGGAGAAGGGCAACCCTGCTTTCGGAGGGACCATCCCAATTTCCGGGCCATTCGATAACACCCACTATGACGGACTGATGCTTATCGGCGATGCCGCAGGCTTCACTTCACCGCTCTTCGAAGGCGGCTCACACCTAGCTCTGAAGTCAGCGGTTTACGCTGCTGACACAGCCGCCGCGGCTATCGCAGAAGGTGACCTCAGCGCCCAGCGACTATCCGTGTATTCGAGGCTGTGGAAGGACGAGTTCCCGCCGTACGACAAGATACTGCGCGGCAAGAACGCGCTGTTTGACTTGTCAGACGACGAAATGTCGGTAATGGCTCGCTGCTTCCCCGACGAGATGGGGGACATGGGAGTTAGTGGGAAGGCGATGGTAGGGCTGAGGCTGCTGTTCCGCCGCCCTGGACTATACTTCAAGAAAATTGTACCTGCAATGCTGGCATTCGGCTACAGTAGAGCTAGGTACTACGGGTGGTGATTCCATACTCCCTGGATTTGGGTTGGCGTTACTCGCGCTCGCACTGCTGACCAGCCTGCATCAGATTACTCGACCCGAGAAGGCAGGCGACCCAATCGTTCGCAATGTCACAATGGCGGCACAAATCTCCCCGTTCGCACTGTTGGTCGGAGCTTTCGTACTCGATGCTTCCTCACTCGACCTAGTCTCTCGCTACGGCGACGACGAACTACCTCTGCTATATCGAATCTCATCCGTTTGGGGTGGCAGGGCGGGGCCACTTCTCCTCTGGGCTGCCATACTGGCGGTAGTGACCTGGTTCATGGCCAGAGATGACGAGGCAGCTCCGCTTGAAGTCAGAATCATGCACGGTTGGGTAGCCGCTCTAGTAGTCCTTTCATGGCTGCTCGACCCGTTCGCGGCGGCCACAGGCGGACAAGGCGAACTACACCCACTCCTCCAGACCGATCTGATGGTCATACATCCGCCAATCGTGTTCTCGTACTACACTCTGTGTCTGGCCACTGCCAGCGTAGCCTTAGCTGGAGTAATTAGGCGTGATACGGCCGAATCGGTCCACGCCGCCCAGCTACACTGGGCCCGCGCCGGCTTCGTGCTCGGGAGCATCGGCATCGGGCTCGGTGGTCTGTGGGCATACACGGTGCTCGACTGGGGAGGATACTGGGCCTGGGATCCTGTCGAGACCGGCTCGATTCTGCCGTGGTTCGCGCTACTTCTCATAGTGCATGTTCGAGCCAAACCCGGTTCCAGCGCGGTTTCGGCTGCGCCTGCTGTCGGGATAATCGCCGGAGCGCTTGCCTTCCACGCCACCCTAGTGACGCGAGCAAATGGCGTCTGGGCCTCGGTCCATGCCTTCGTGGCGGACGGTGAGGGCACGCTAGCCGACGACCCCTATCTACGCGTTCTCGACATAGCCGATCTTAGTCCGATAGGAATTGAGATCACTTCCTACTTGGCGATAATACTGGTTCTATTCTACTTCGCGTACGCGCACCTGCGACAGCAACAGCAGCTCGCAGTAGTTGCCTCGGGTGGAACTACTATGCTGGCAGCTAGACCGCAGCTAGCCGCAGCCCTGCTACTATTCTTCTGCGCTGCCGCATACTGGATTGGATCTACTGCGGTCTTCGCAGTCGGCCTCGTCCTGCTGCTACTAATCGTGCACGGGGACTCCAAACATCCTCCGATGCACTGGATTGCGATGGGCGTCCTTCTGATGCTATTCTCCAGTTGGCTCTGGATTTCCGAGATCCAGCAGGCGGTCGCCGGGCTGGTTCCATTCCTCGTCCCGTGGTTGTTATCTCCCGAGGATGAAAGCGAGTTCGAGGGAGCACTGCTACCTATTTCCGACGCCTCGGCACGGACCCGTGCCGCTAGGATGGTACCGTGGTATGGTGGCACGGCCTTCCTGCTCCTGACATGGCTGCTGCTGACCATAGAGATAGACGGCTCCAGCCTTCAGGCCCACGAGTTCTATGGCGCCCCCCTCATCGGGCTTCTCGCCGTCGGTCTGACACTGTATGCTTGGGGACGCTCGATTACACCTAGGGCGGGCACCTCAATGGTTAGTGCAGTGCTGCTGATCTCCATCGCCCTCGCGAGCGCCGCCGACCAGTTCTCACTCCCCGGAGACCCAGATTTAATATTCACAAACGGTATTACCAGAGGCGCAGTTGCTCTGTTCTTGTTGACTTGGCTGGTCTTCGCTCTACCCTCGACCGCACAGCAGGCATGGCGCACCGCGAGTACCACTCTGCCTAAGCTCAGAGAGGGTGGCCTAGGCAATCGCAACGCCGCCCGTACGAGGCTGCTGGCCTCGCACCTAGCACACCTAGGCATCCTCCTGCTGTTGGTTGGACACGTCCTGACCACTACTCTTGTCGACCGCTCGGACCCCTCTCACCTAGTCACTCTGGAGCGGGACCAGCCGGTCGAGCATGACGGCTACGAGCTGGTGTTCGTTGGTACTGAATTGATATCCGCAGAAGACGAAGCCTACGACTTTGCCGTCGGCGACGGCTTCATTGGAGTGTTAGTCGAAGTAAGGAAAGACGGTAATCTCATTGATACTTTGAGGCCGGGGATGCTGCGGTTCGACTCCCCAAGCGGAGCAGTCAACTCGCGTTCAGAGGTCGACAGGATGACCGGCTTGACAGGCGACACTATCGTGATTCTGGATATCTTCCAGTCCAACGACCTACTGAGTTCCATGATTCTTGGCGGGACCGACGACGTCGAGACCGTCAGGGTCACCATACACAGTCTGAGGGGAAGCCACCTGGTCTGGGCAGGGTGGGTTCTAGTGATGCTTGGAGGGGCTCTGGCCCTTGCCTCCAGTGATCGCTCTGTAGAGCATTAGAAGTGAGAGAAATATCACCTTCGGTGATACCGTTTGTATGAAAAAGGGGGAGCCGGTCGGCGGGTCGCCTAGGAGGCCTACCAATGGACGACGGAACGATAGTTCACATCGATTATGATCTCTTCAATGCAGAGACAGAGAAGCTCATCGAGACGACTCGCGAGGAGGCTGCCAAGGAGCACGACGTCCACGACGAGACTCGGACTTACTCCCCCATGGTTACCGTGATTGGCGACGGCCGACTGATTCCCGGATTCGAAGCCCATCTGTCCGAGGCTGAGGCTGAGATGGACTACAACCTTGACATTGAGGCCACCGAAGCCTACGGCGAGCGTGATGCGAGCCTCGTCGAGACCATCGGCCAGAACGTCCTGTTGCGCAGTGTGAAAGACCCTGAGATGCTCGGTATCGGCTCACAGGTAGAGATTGGCGGTCGCACTGGTATCCTTCAGTTCCTCAGCGCCGGGCGCGCGAGGATAGACTACAACCACCCGCTGGCTGGCGTAACCCTTCGCTATGACTACCGAATCACGAAGGTAGTTGAGGACCGCACTGAGAAGGTCGAGACACTGCTCAACATGAACACTGGCCGTGATGACTTCGAGGTCGACTTCGATGGTGACGACTTGACCGTCACTACTCCAGAGGCTATCGCCTATGACCAGAACTGGGCCTTTGCCAAGTTCAGCCTTGTACGCACCCTAAGGGATCACCTCGGGGTCGGAGTGGTGGTATTCAGGGAAGTTCACGAGCCCCGCGCAGTCTCCGAGGAAGAGTGACCGGCAGATGTCCATGAGCCCAATATGGGGCTCGCTGAGCCAACAAACAACACGCGGATTGAAGATAGGTTGTCGTTTCCGATTGATGATGAAGCGTAGCAGCACTGCGGTTTCCATCATAGCAATCTTGCTTGCATCTACACTGACCAGCGGATGTCTCGGACTGGCTGCCCAGAGAGAGGTCATGGAGACATGGAGGGAGCTTCCGCTGACAATCGAGAAGGAGGAGACCTTTGGCTGGGACCACACTTTCTACTCGTCTGGACTGGAAGCGGCTGACCCGTACGAGAGGGAGGAACTGATTCAGTTCGACGAGAGCGTCACCATGCTTGTCATTAACTTCCGAGCACAATTCCCGTGGTCGTCTCAGATTGAGGAAGTCATTGGCAACCAGACCAACGAGCTGCGATATGTCGAGGTGCGCCTTTATGAGCCCGGTGTCAAGGAGGCCGGTGGAGACCCGTTCTGGGAAATTGAGGCTAGTAGCGACTACCCCCAGACACGATTCTCCATAGGCAACGGCACCTTCGTAGAGGGCAAGTGGACCTTCGAGGTTGAGGCCCGTGGCTACGGTATCACTGCACCGATAGAGCAGTTATCATTCCACGATCATTTCGACGTCTATCTGACCATCACTCGCCCGTGTGTGCGCTTTGACGAGGTGCATGAGAGCGGAGAATGCACCTACTTGACTGAACTGGACTAGCCTCTGGCCTCTATAGTGAGATGCGTAGCGCTTATGAGTCGAGGGCAGGTCGCCGCGACGCTGAGGATTCAACTTGGATGAGAGCCTAGCCCTTCTCGTGCCGCATGATGTGTACGAGCAGCACGCAGTGCACATAGGAACTAATCAGAAATCTGCGGACATGAAGAAGTTCCTAGACACCTTGCGTCAGGACTCAAGCGGGCTGCATCTGATAGACGTCCACGAGACCGATTCGCGCATCCGAGTAGTGGCCAAGTTTCTTTCCCGCTTCGACCCCGCGAGGATTCTCGTCGTGAGCGCCCGGCAGTACGGCCAGCGCCCAGCTCGCAAGTTCGCCGACAACATCGGTGCGATGCGCATCGTCGGGCGATTTATCCCCGGTACGCTGACCAATCCACGTCTACGAACCTACATCGAGCCCGAAGTGATTCTCGTCACCGACCCGGCTGCAGACGCCCAGGCCTTGTCGGAGGCTGTTAGCTCGGGCCTGCCGGTGGTCGGCATCTGTGATGCCAATAACATGCTGCGCAACGTCGACCTGGTTCTGCCTGCCAACAACAAGGGACGACGCTCACTAGCTCTTGTCTACTGGCTGCTGGCTCGAGAGATTCTCAAGATTGGGAAGTCCATATCCGACGCCGACTGGGAACGCTCCCAGAGCGTCGATGACTGGGAATCCACCTTCTGAGGCCTCGACGGCCTCATAGAGGGGTTACCGAACCGCCGCTCGTGCCCAATGAGCCCGTGCCACTATTCCTCGCCCCCATGGCAGGGGTCACCGACCTTGCCTACAGACTACTTGCGCGCGAGTGCGGTGCCGATGTTACTGTCACCGAGTTCACTGCCGCTTCGGGTTTGACTAGGCGCAACACGCACTCATGGCTCAAGGTCGAGAGTGATCCTCGCGAGAAGCCATTCATCCCACAGATCTTCGGTGGAATAACCTCAGAGATGGTCGAAACTGTCGAACTGTTGCAGGACAGGGCCGACGTCATCGACATCAACTTCGGCTGCCCTGCCCCCAAGGTCTGCCGCAACGACGCCGGGGCCGCCTTGCTTAGAGATCCTGACAGAGTTGTAGGGATGGTGAGGGCCTGTCTCGATGTAGCCGAGGTACCGATTACTGTCAAGGTGAGGCTCGGCACCGGTGGTGGACCCAACACGGCTCTAGAGGTTGCGCAGCGGCTGGAGGCCGAGGGCATCAAGCGAATCTGCGTGCATGGCCGCACACTGCGCCAGAGGTACTCCGGCGAGGCCGATTGGCAGCAGATTCGCAATATCGTAGAAGCCGTTGACATACCAGTCATCGCCAATGGCGATGTGGTTGACGCAACCACCGCCACAGCATGCCTCGAGGCTACCGGTGCAGCCGGCCTGATGATCGGACGCGGAGCCATAGGTAGGCCAACAGTGTTCCATGAGATTAAGCGTGATATGGGCTGGCACGACCAGAATCCTCCATGGGGATCCGACGACCCCGCAGTGGCCCGACTCTGGTGTTGGGAGCGATACCTCGAACTGAGTGATGAGGTATATCCCACGCAGATGAACAAGAACCTCAAGCGGCACGCGGTATCTTTCACCAAAGGGCTGCCAGGCGCCTCAGCCATGAGGGTCAACCTCCACTCCACACTAGACCAAACTGAACTTGGAAGCAGGGTCACCGAATATTTGGAGGCGCTTTCTGATTCTCATACAGTGGCTGCCTGATAGGCGAGTTAATCAGAGCCCGTCCGATGCGGGAAACGTGTTTCCCTCGTTCAATGTACTCGGAGAGAATCTCCAACCCTGCTCAACTGAACCCCCCACAGGTTGGTTCAGAGACGGCTGCTGCAATACTGATCGCAGTGACAGGGGGCTGCACACGGTATGCTGCTTAGTCACAGATGAATTTCTCGAGTTTGCACGGCAGCATGGAAATGATCTCATTACTCCTGCCCCAGAGTTCAACTTCCCTGGACTGAAGGCTGGAGACAGGTGGTGCGTATGCGCCCAGACGTGGCAGGATGCAACCGAAGCAGGGGTGGCATGCCCCATCGTGCTGGAGGCAACACACGAGGAAACGCTTCAGATAGTCGCTCTAGAGACTTTGGAACAGCACGCCGACTGACTATGCCAGAGCCTCATCGAGCCGCTGAGCAACAGTCTTCATCCGACGCAGTGTCTTCTCGACCCGACGCATCACCTTCTCCTTCACTGCATCTCCGTCCCTGCCTGCGATTCTGAATCCGTAAGGCATCCTGCCTCCGAGGGTGTTGAGCAGTACTTTCTGTGAATCCACCGGCACCGGGTCCAGTATCTTCTGCACCTTCTCGATATTCAACGACTTCTTCCTGACGCCAGAGATTAGAGCTTTCGAGACGGAATCGTCCAGTCTGCCTACCCCTCCTCTTGTCATCAACCACTCTTCGCCTCGCGCATTGTACTGTCGCATCAGGCCACCGTACACGTCTTGGGCTATTCGATCCAGCATTGGCACACGCTCGACGACGCCCGCAGCCCGCATGCGTTCAATCGATCTCTGAACACGGGCCCGAGAGTCGTCGCACTTGTCGGCTAGAGCGAGCAGTGTGACGGCTCTATTGCTTGACAACAACTCCTCGAGTAGGTTGCGCGACAACTTGTCACCCGGCTTGGCTCGCTCGCCGCTCAGTCCGAGGTCACGTACCAGCGCATCTAACCAGTCCTCGCCTTCCGCGATGACACCCGGCTCGGCCACTTCGATGCGGAATGCCTTCTCATCATTCTCGCTAGAGGCAACCATCCTGTCGTCAGACTCGGAGATGACTTCGGCTAGCTTGGATAGGCGCAGGTCCAGAATCGCCCGGGCCTGGACCGAGACCAGCTCGATAGCTGCACTAACTGAGCCCCCTCTGAGAACGTGGATGTGCCAGCGCCCCTCAGTGTCGGCGGCCAACAGTCCGGACTCCCTTAGTTTGACGAGTTGGTGGTGGACGCCGGTTTGAGATAGGCCGCTGGAATCTCCCAATTCTCTGGCGTCCCAACCTCTGAGAGGGTCAATCAACACTGTCTCACGCAACAGTCTGTGCAGTGCACCCTGCTCGTCCTCGACGCTAGCCCCCTCTGTCTTGCGCCTGACCATCCCCATCGAATCGAGCAGCCAGGACAGCAGGACATCCGGGTCCTTGCTACCCGTCGGCATAGGCGATTCGGACAGCCTGACTCTGAACATGCGCGCTCCGCGCGCATTTCGAGGCTCAAGAGGCTTGGCCAGTCTCCGGTGCGGACTCAGGCGTATTCGACGCGAACGTCCAACCACGGGTAGTCGACCTGAGAGGTCTGCAGCCCGGACATGTGTGGCGCCAGAGCCAGTCTGGCTGGGCACAGTATGCCGCGCTGACGCAGTACTCCTATCGCTGAGTGCACCGAGGCACGAGACCTACCGAGGTCGCGCGCTAGTTGAGCCTGCGAGACTGGTTCAGGAGTATTAGATAACCTAGCGACTACTTTGCGCTGTACGGTTGACAGTCCGACTGGAAGCATCTCAGCCGCACGGCTCTGATTGGTCACACCAGTTCCGGCAAGAATCTCTACTTGTGAGGGCGCTCCGATGTAGTAACAGGTCCTCCCATTTACCGGCATAGTGGTCACCGAAGATTCGTTCATCAGCACGTCGAGGTGGTGGCGAAGGGTGCCGTTGGCAGCGTCCAGCTGACGCTGTAACTCACGAAAATGAATCCCCGGAGAACGCTCAAGGGTGTTGAGAATGCGCTTTCTAAGTGGGTGCTCCCAAGAGTGATCTTTGGGCGCTGCCAGAGTGCCCTGAGCAATAGGCGCGATTAACGGAAGAAGGCCGGCAAGGCCCAGAGTCCCTCCGACTATGGCAACAAGCCCGTCAACGAACCAAGGACGCGTACTGCGCCATTGTTCAATCAGTGCCATGACACCTTTCGTCGTCGTACGACCTTTGAAGCATACGGTTGGTTGTGCAGGGTATGCTCGGTATGCCCACTTACTTGGGTCCGACGACCTTGCGCTGATACAGTTTCATGTAAGCCACCAGTGGACTTAGCAGCCTGCCAGCCTCTCGACCATGTTCGGTGAGGCGATAGATGACTCGGATTGGCGGTCCGTCATCGACCACTCTGTCCACAAGTTCGTTCTGAACGCAGGTGGTCAACTTGTCCGAGAGGGTCCTGCTGCTGATACCGTGCAGAAGTTTCCTCATCTCGTTGAAGCGACGGTCGCCAGCGATGTACAGAGTCGCTAGGATCTCGATGGTCCACTTCGAGCTGAAGATCGAGAACGCGTCTACGGCAGCATCAACCTCCCAACCAATATCGAAATCATCGTCGTTGTATTTCCCGAATGACCTGCGAATCATCGCGCCACTTTCCTCCACTTCGGAGATCGCCCCACGAATCATCTTGAGGTCTGAGGAGGAGATTCGCAAAGGACCACGTGACATTGGTAACAGGTTGCGCAGGACCCATCTAGTGTATAAAATGCACCTCAGTGTAATCGTGAATACTCCTCGGTTGATATACAGGAATTAGATGATTAGTGTGTAAACTGCACTAAGTAGCAGGAGGAAACCACATGGACAGATTATTGGAGAACTGGTTGGATGAGACGATAGGTGATTGCGATGCAATGGTTGAGGTGCCGAGATTTAGTCTGAGGGCAGCACTCTACGCTGAGATTGCGAACTACCGGGCACCTGCTTGGAAGCAATCTCCTAGGAACTAGCTGCATCTCAAGTCTACGCCACGCGACTCCATCGGATCGTCACCGGTCCAACCACAACGCGGACATCCGTATGCCATGCTGGTCCAGCAGAGCCTCCCGTATTCAGAGTTCTCATGCATTGGTGTAATTGGGTCTACGGCCTTCAATCAGCGCGCTCAGGCCCTCGAGGGCGTCCGTGGTCCCGAAAATCCCATCCAGCCTCTCAAGCTCGCCCTCTAGGCCAGCCTCGAGATCCGAATCAGCAGATACGTCGAGTAAATCGTTAGCCATCGAGAGTGCGATTGGCGCGGCCCGGGACAGCGACTTGAGCTGCCTAGAGGTTGCTTTGTCCGCGATGTCGAAACCATCCGGAACCTCCCCGGACATCAGTGAGGACATGTTGTCGTCCGAGTAGAACGATGTCGCGAAGGCGACCGTGGCGTTCTCTGAATCAGCCGGGCGACCAGGGTACTTATCCTCGGGCTTGCCTGCAGATGCTATCGAAGCTACGGTGGCCTCGACTTGCGAGGGCTCGACCAGATGGGTCAGCAGACCTAGTGCCTCGGCGGTCGCCGCATCGAGGAAGTTGCCCGCGAGCACTGCGTAGCGAGCGCACTCGAGACCGCAGATACGCGGGGTCCTCTGAGTGCCCCCGAGCCCGGGGTAAATCCCGATACCGGTTTCTGGGAATCTGAACTGGGTGCGGCGGGTGCCGACCCTGTAGTCGCATGCTAGGGCCAACTCAAGCCCGCCTCCAAGCGCCAGTCCGGTGGTCAGCGCAATTGTGGTCTTCTGACTGTTCTCCAGCTTGCCCAGAACCGCGTGACCGTGCGCGGTGAAGTCGTAGATGTCCTGAATCGCGTCGGCACGAATCTTGTCAACGAAGAATTTCACGTCCGCGCCGGCGACGAAGGCCTTCCCCGCTCCTTCCAATACAATCGTTGTGACATCATCGCGGGAGTTCAGCCCATCCAACGCTTCCCCCAGTTGTGATACCAAGGTGACGTTCAGCGCATTCATCGCCTCGGGCCTATTTATGCGCACCGTGGCGATGCCGTCTTCGACTCCGACATCGATGTATGAGAACTCGAACGGCTCTTTCCTGATAGTGAACCAGTCAGGCAGATTCAACTCCGACTCTGCAGCGTATGCAGATGCCATACGCACAGCCTCGCCCACGCCTATGCGGTTGGCGAGCTCGAATGGTCCGCGCGCCCAGCGCAGACCGACCTTGGCGCCTCGGTCGACGTCCTCTATCGAGCAGATACCCTCGTCCACTATCTGGGATGATACGGCGAAGACCTGTCCGAGTAGGCGCTCGCGGATAATCACTGCAGACTCGTCGCTGCACCCCTCATCTTCTCCAATCTCCCATATTCTGCCTTCTGCGACGAGGTCGCGCAGGCTCTGAGTGGCCAAGTAGCGCGGCGTGTCTAGCTGTGCAGCTAGGTAGTCAGTAGAGTGCAGTGCAATCGGTGATCCTGTCAGGTTCATCAGCGCGAACGGCCCTAGGCCGATTCGAAATGCGTCGCGAGCTACTGCATCAATCTGGGCGGTTGAGCCAACGCCCTCCTCCAGCAGTCTGCAGGCCTCGTTCAGCCAAGGCACGAAAAAGCGGTTGACGACGAAGCCTGGTTTGTCCTTGCAGACGATGACGACCTTGCCCATGGTCTTGCAGTACTGCTCCACTGCGGCCAGAGTCTCTGGCGAAGTGGTCTTGGCAGGGATGACCTCAATCAGCCTGTTCTTGGCTGGGTGGTAGAAGAAGTGTAGTCCAACAAAACGATCCGGCCTGCCGACGGCTTCGGCTAGGTCGTTGACGGAGAGTGACGAGGTGTTGCTGGCTAGGATGGTATGCTCGTCACAGACCTCGTCTAGGATGCCGAATACCTCGGTCTTGATGTCGAAGTCCTCAAACACCGCTTCGATGACTAGGTCTGTGTCAGACGCGACGTTCTCGGTTCCGACTACTCCGGTGACACGACTCCCGATGCCCTCAATCTGGGCCGGTGAGAAGATCCTCCTCTCCAAGGCCTCCTCAAGAAAGTCTGAGATAATCTGTTGGCCCTTGTCGACCCACTGCTGCTCGCGGTCGACCATCTGGACCTCAAAGTGCTCCTGAGCGCTCTTCTGGGCGATTCCGGAGCCCATGTTTCCCGCACCGATTATCGCTATGCTCTCTACGGTGCGCATGCTCGGGCCACCTGCCTTTCATCCATCAATGCAGCGGAAAGCCAAATTCCGCCCGCCGTGAACTTATTCAGCCGCACCGAACCTGTGCCGGGCATGGAGCGCAGTCGGCGTGTCGCTGTGCTGCTGCTGCTGCTGTTCCTTGTGTCGCTCTCGCAATCCGTTTACTCCCAGTCTACCGGGATGACTGGCAGATCAGTCAGCGGCTGCACCTGCCATTCGAATTCGGGTAGTCTTTCTGCATCCATAAACGGACTCCCCTTTGGCGCGGGTGGCTACACTCCAGGTGCGACCTACTCCCTGCAATGGGACGGCGGCCCCCATGTCTCTGGCGACGGAGGATTCAACTTTAACGTGAGCGCGGGAAGCTGGACGAATCTCGGTGCCTATGTGCAACTCTCGAACGGTGAGTTGACTCACAGCAGCGATGCCGCCCGCTCGTGGACCGCAGACTGGATCGCCCCAGCTGCAGGCACCGGCGACGTTGATTTCACCGTCGCCGTGCTTTACGCCAACGGCAATGGCCAGAACTCGGGTGACACATGGGGCCATGGGGCGTGGACTCTGGAGGAGGCCAGCGGCTCTGGTGACAATCCACCGGTGGCCTCCAACGTTACCTACGTCCCGGCCAGTCCGACCAAGGGCACCGGGCTGGGTGTTTCTTACGCCTACCACGACGCCGACGGCGACTCCGAGCAGGGCACGCTGATCAAGTGGTGGCGAGACGGACTCAGAGTCTCATCGATAGATGATCTGACCGATGTGCCAAACAGCTGGATTGGAAGGGGGCAGCAATGGCAGGTTGAGGTCACTCCCTCTGACGTAAACCAAGACGGCGAGCCTGTAATGCTCGACCCAGTGACCATTGGCAACACATTGCCGGTTGCGAGAGATCTCGAACTATCTCCAACAGATCCTCTAGACAATGACGACCTCAGTATCGACTACGAGTACTTTGACCTCGATGGCAACACCCAGCAGAACACTGTCATCCAGTGGTACCTCGATGGTGGGCTGATGCTGGAACTGGATGGCTCGACCTCCGTATCGAGTCTGTGGACGAGGTCAGGGGACGAGTGGCAGGCCTCGGTGAAGCCGCATGATGGGACCGATTACGGTGACATCGTCTGGACACCTGTGTTAGTCATCGGTTCTTCGAATTTGCAACCTTTGGTTACAGCATACATCACACCCTCAGGCAACGCCGTGACCACCGATGCCCTGCAGGTCATCGTGGGGTACAGCGACCCTGATGGCGACCCCAAGGAAGCGACTGAGATTAGATGGCTCAGGGACGGGACCCAGATTTCTGCTTACAACGACTTGAACTGGGTTCCGCCCGAAGCCACTTCGAAAGGCGAGTCTTGGCTCACCGAAGTCAGGGTCTCCGACGGACTGATATGGTCCGAATGGATAACTACTAGCACGGTCGTTATACAGAACACGCCCCCTGTGGTGACCTCAATCTCGATGCTCCCTGAGGGGGATCTGATTACTACGATGAATCTGACAGTATCTTGGGAGCAGAGCGATATCGACGGCGATGCAGAGTCGAACAGCGAAATCCGCTGGTGGGTCAACGGTGAGTGGGTCAATGACTACAATGGCATGGTAACGGTCCCCGCCTCTGAGACAATTAGGGACCAGCACTGGTCGGTGCAGGTCATCCCTGGCGATGGAGAGGGCCTTGGGTCATCGATGAAGACGAATGCCCGCACAATTCAGAACGCCCCTCCTGGCGCGCCCGAGATAATGTTGGGAGGAGACTTCGGATCGTCCGAACTAGGGGTGCCCGACTCTGTTCACGACCTAGTGGTGCAGGCTACTTCTGAGGATCCCGACGAGGAGATGGTTCTGTTTGACTACCAGTGGTCTAGGAACGGCTTCCATGTGCCTGACCTCGACAGCCAGCCAGTGGTCCCCTCGTCGAGACTTGAGCCCGGTCAGATTTGGAGCGTTATGGTCATCGCAAGCGATCCATGGGGTCTAACCTCATCATCCTCCAAAGAGGTAGCAATCGCCAACCTCCCTCCCTCCGCTTCGTGGGCGACATCGCCCGAACTGCTGGTTCCGGGAGCTATGATGAGCTTTGATGGAACCGCGTCCACAGATTCGGATGGGGAGGTGGTGACTTGGTTCTGGACTATCAACGGCGTCAGTCTGTCCGGGCCGGTAATTGACGTGCTTCTCCCCGGAGGAGTGCACACGGTCGCACTAACTGTGATAGATGACCTAGGCGATTCTGACACACTGGAGAACGAGGTGGTTCTGGGCTCGGTCAACTCGGTTTCAGAATTCTCAGCTTCTCTCGATGGCTCGACCGTCATACTCACGTGGAGCGGAGCTTCCATGGAGTACCGAGTCTACAGTTCCACTAGCCCAATCACAACCGTGGTCGGGCTGACAGCGCTCGACGCTGAGCCAGCATGGGGGGACCCTGTACCTCTCGATATGGTTCCCGTTGGAGTTACCAGCGACACCTCGTGGAGCGGAACAGTTCCCGCTGCAACAGTACTCTACTATGCTGTGACGACGGTGGTCGATGGACATGAGGTGGTTTGGGTTTCAGGCGCGAACATGGTTAGCGTCAATGCCACGACCGCCGCTGAATCAGTCGATACTGATCCAACCGGCTCACCCAAACTTCTCGCTCTGCCGATAGCTGCGCTGCTGCTGATTCTGGGTGCAGCGGCCATCGGAATCACACTGGCGGAGAGCCGCAGGAGGTCGACGTGATGCGCTCCCGGACCACTGTGCTAATCGTCATCGCACTGCTATTCGCCACCAGCGCCAGCGTGGCAAACCCCGGCGGCGAGGGCGATGCCGACCGCGACTATACCTGCGGAGGCTCGTGCCACGGCGATCCGGCACTCAGCAGTCCGTCGGACGGAATCGTGACAGTATCAGTCGACCCCCTCGCATTTTCGGGCACCGCGATGGCAGTACATGTAACGGCCAGTGGGATGAGCTTGTCAGGCAACCGCCTGCTCGGAGTGTTTCTGCTGAGTTCGGTCAGCGGCAATGACGATCATCCCGAGGACCACGGTTGGAATATCCTGCAGGACCCCAATGGAGGCACTCGCAACTATGTCGAAATCGTCGTCCCGCCTAGCGGTTCGGTGACGCTGACCTGGGTAATGTTGGCTCCCGAACAGTCCGGCATTCAGACCCTCTTCACAGAGATTCACCATGGCTCCAACCCTAACAGCAATAATTGGGCCTATTCGGCATTCACTCGCGGATACGTGGTGGATGTCCAGCCCGTGCCAGAGAACCTGCCCGGCTTCGCTTTCGATTGGACTCCCGAGACAAGAGTAACCGGAGATGACTCACCGACTGTGATTAGGACGCGGAACACAACTTCGGTGTCGGTTCAGTGGATGCTAGAAGGAGAATGGGTGCCGCACGACGCCGAGGTCACAAGCGAGGGCGACGAGTGGCATGCGATGCTCCCGGCAACCATTGGTGACACACGGATTCAGTATCAGGTTACCACGTCCAACGGGGACTTCTCGATAGTCCAGCCGTGGTTGACCGTGGCCACTGAGCCGGCTGCTTTCGACGGCGAGATATGGGGTGCGAGGATGCAAGCTCTCGCTTTCGGACTGCTCGTCATGGCGTTCCTGCTCTCGCTGCAGGCTAGGCTATCTCCCTGGGAGGGTCGCCCCGAAATCAATCACACCGAGGAGGTCGAGGCGGCTGAGACGCCGCCTGAGCCCCCAGGCCTAGAGTCTGCGGACGACTACTGGTCGAGACTGATTCCGTCCGAGGATAATCCTGGATGGTTGTGGGATCCAGTCGAAGAGGAGTGGGTGGCAGATCCGAACAATCCACCAGAAGGTGGCGAGTAATGTTCGGCGCAGCGACGTTCCATGCCGCGATGGCTGAGGTGGTTGTGGGATCAATGATGTTGGCCACACTTTGCGCGGTAGGATGCGCAATAGCCACAATCTTCCCGAATATTGCCGGTGGAAGGCTGTCATCTGAGCGAGTTATGGTTACGATGGACAAAGCCTCCATCGCCGGAGCCTTGCTAGGCCTTGTGTTCATGCCCATCGCAGCACTGAGCGGTTCCTTCGCAGCTGACAACGTTGTCAATAACGCTCTGCTCTACAACAAGTTCGTGTACACCGGTCTGGCCTTTGGGTTCTGGGCCTCGTTCGTCATAGGCAGGGTACGTCTAGGGCCTGGGGTCTGGCAGCACCGCTCGCTTAGCGCGCTTCAAGGAGCCACGGCGGCCATGGCGATGTTGATGACCACCATGGCTTCGTCGATTGGCGGCAAGTTGGTCCGAGGTGAATCGCTGTTCGATATCATGCCGATTTGGCTGCCCTCCGACTCGGCCACGGTTCTCAATCCAATCCTTTCAGCGGTACTGCTACTCGTGGGCATAGCAGCTCTGGTCGTGGTGTTCAGGCTCGGCCCTAGAGCCGAACGCATCTCGCTCGATTAGTCGCGAGGCTCGTTTTCATCGGACTCATCCGAATCGTCTTCGTCATCCCACTGGCAATCCTCGGCATCCGAATGTCCCTCACACCATTCTTCCTCACCCCAGTCATCTTCATGGTCATGGGGTGGCATCCCTACTCCCATCAGCTCCGTCATCATGCCAGCGCAGGATTCGACGAGTGGCTCGAGTCCGCGTGTGATTTGCCACATTGCACCGTGGCTGATTACCGTGCTCTCTTCATGGCCATCATCATCGTAAGTAATCATCTCGAAGCCTGAACCGTCATCCAACTCGACGGCATGAGTGTTCTCCCAGAAGGTATTGAAGACATGATTATGGCACCACATTTGAGCCATCTCACGAAGGATCTCAGGGGGCACTCGCATCTGACTCTCCTCTCGCATATCGCGATCGTCGTTACCATGACGCTCATCCATCTCTCGCATGTCACTGCGACCTTCCATCATCCTGTTCTCGAATATGTCTCTCAGTCCTTCGCAGGCTTCGTCGTCGCCATCATCGCAGGCTATCTCAAGTCTCAACATTTCTTCGTCCAAAACAGCCCCATCTCTGTCGTCTCCAATTCGATCACTGGGTTCGTCACCTCTGTCGTCATTATCATCGGCGGCGTTAGCATCGCGGTCGTCTCCGAGAGCTCCCGAGCCGAGAATGACCGATGCGAAAAGCAGAAGTCCCATGGTCAGGGCAATCTGAGCTGAGCGGTCTCCGGTTGTTTCTTTGCGACTGTCGTCCATGAAATACCGTCTTATGTGCCTCATTTCAAGGATTCCACAACATGATTCGTAGAATCATGCACTCAAAGGGAGTCTAGAATCGCGGCTAGGCGATTGCAATGGGCTTCTGGGCTGAGATCAAGTTCCGCTATCCTAGAGCGGCCTGCCTCGGCCCAGCGGGCACGGGTCTGTGCATCCGCGGCCTGTTCGAGAGCGGAGTGCCAGGCCGCTTGGTCGCCCCGCTTCAGGAGGCGGCCGTTCACGCCGTCGATCACGGTGTCGCGGAAGCCGCCCTCGTCGACAAAGAGGGCTGGCGTACCGACGGAGAAAGCTTCGACCGGCGTGAGTCCGAAGGGCTCGCCATGAGCCATACTTACAACAGCCCTAGCGCTCCGAATCAGCGATGCCATCTCAGGAGAACTGAGGCGCGGGGCAATCCATAGTCCAACTCCGCACGATTCAGCGTGTTGGGTGAGATGCACGAGGTCTTCTGCAGCACCGCCTCCGACATGAACAAGTGAGACTCCGCTGCCGGCCAGCATCGAGACCGTCTCCCATGTGCCCTTCACCCAGCCGGCCCGACCCACGCTCACAGAGTATGGTGCAGCGATGTCTTGTGACCCAGTCGGCTCGTCTGACCCCGCCTCGGCAGGAAACTCATCCGATACGACGCTAGGTAGCAGCACTCCTGCCTTGACACCGTAAACCTCGCCAATGCGAGCGGCGGTGTAACTGGAGTTGCCGCTAATTGCTGAGCATGGTCTGTCTGTCAGACCGCGGATGGCCTCAATGTCACGCCGTCTCGCCCGTGATAGCAGGGCGGTTGTCAGACCTAGGCTGCGTTTGGGCGAGCCATCGATTTCTCTGTGGAGAACATCCTCATGTAGGCCGCGATGCGGCTCGAGCAGGTGGAGGTGAACTGCCACTGAATCGGGCACGTGTTCGAGCAGAGCAAGGCTACCGTCTCCACTGACCAAGTGGACGGCATCCGAAGCGGCTAACGTCTCAGCAAGGTCGGAGCATCTTTGCCATGCCTTTGCGGCCGTGTCATTTCCTGAGTCGAGCACGGTTGAGAGTGCGTCGGTCGGCATTTCCCATGCCTCATCGGGGGATATCAGAGGCACTCCGAGCCCTGAGCAGAGCGATTCTAGCTCTGGCACAGGATGGAGCGTTGCCACGCTAACCGAAAACCTTCGAGCAAACGCAGGGAGGTTACGCATCAAGTCACGCTCGGCACCTCCCATTGCAGCGAAACTGCCCTTTGCGACCACTAGGCCGCCGGCAGAGGGACTGTGTTCCCCATTACTCGTCATATCCGACCCATCACCCGCCCTCGTTTAAGTCCGATACGCCTTGGTGGGCGCATGGTCAAGCGAGTTGTGCTAGCTAGGGGTGCCGCCCTCCCGTCGAGTACCGGTCTGGGCCGCGCTCACCATGCCGTCGAGTCACTGCTCCAGCACGCAATGGTCCCGGGATGGTCTAAGGTGACCACTCTTGAGCACCAGATTCTGAGTTTCGCACCAAATCGCCTTCTTACTAGGTGGCGCAAGCACCCTGCTTTCATCTCATCCTCCGTGGCGAGCTCGGAAGCCGACCTCCTGCACATAACCGATCAAGAGCAAGCCCACCTTGTCCCCGAGGCCTGTGCCATACCCGTAGTGGTGACCGTTCACGATATGTTTCACCTTGAGCCACGCCAGATCAAAGCCGGCGACATCAGAGTCCCCGTTGGTGACCAAAGGCCCGGTGTGTTCCGCCGTCGCGATCTCAAGCGATTGAAGCAGGGACTGGCGAGGGCAGACCTGCTAATCTGCGTCTCGGAGATGACTAGGAGGGATGTGGAGCGAATGTTCCCGGGTAAGCCAACCGCGCTCGTTCGACACCAGATCGACCTTGACTACTGGGACCCGGAGGGCAATCCACGCTCCCGCGAACTCATTGCCGAGCACGACGACGACACGAAGTGCCTACTGATTACCGTCGGCAGCGATGAGCCTCGCAAGCGTCTCGGCTTCGTTCGAGAGGTAATGACCAGTCTTCCCGAAGAGGTAGCCAGTGACATCCACATGCTCCACATCGGAAGCGAAGTCGAGTTGGATGACGAGCAACTTGTGGCCGCCTTCCAGCATGCCGAGGCCTTACTGTTCCCGAGCATTTCAGAGGGCTTTGGCTACCCACCTGCAGAAGCGATGGCCGCCGGATGCCCTGTCATCGCAGCCAATCTCCCTGCGCATAACGAGGTGATTCCGGGGCGATGCCTTCTGCCGGCGACCGATGTCATGGCATGGGTAGACAAGGTTGTGAGCGTGCACGCGGCTTGGAAGCGAGCAGGTGGAGTTCCTAGAAATTCAGATGACTCTCTAGTTGATCATGTAAGGGATGCTCTGAGTGCTGAGGCGCAAGGACAAGCCATGGCTGAAGCTTACTATGATGCAACCCAAGGTGGTTGACAACAACTGCTTATATGCTATTTTCAGCCCGTAGGGCTGTGCTTCGCGTCGCAGACTTGCACAAAGGCTTCGGCTCTGGAAGACGTAGACTAGAGGTTCTAAAGGGAATCAATCTCGGAATCGAGCCCGGGGAACTGGTGGCTCTCATGGGCCCCTCTGGGTGTGGAAAATCTACACTGCTCAACATTATTGGAGGACTATTGGGTGCCGACTCTGGCTCAATCTCACTGGATCAGTTCAACTACGGCACGAAAAGCCCCAGCCGTGTGGTGGATGTCCGAAGGAAAGGAGTTGGCTGGATATTCCAAGATTTTCACCTAATTGACAGACTAAACGCATTGGACAACGTCGTTTTTGCATTGGAGCTTTCTGGAGTCCCCTCTGCACAAGCGGAGAAGCAGGCTAGAGATGCTCTCGAGAGGGTCGGCCTAGCGGATCGTATGGAATTCATCCCGGACCAGCTGTCTGGTGGCCAGAGACAGAGAGTCGCTATTGCTAGGGCAATCGCAGGTTCCCGGCCACTTCTGCTCGCAGATGAGCCCACAGGAAATCTCGATGTTAAGAGTGGCCAGGAGATTATCGACCTGTTCAAGCAACTTTGCGAAGAGGACGGAATATCAGTCCTGATGGTTACTCACGACCCCACGTTGGCATCGATGGCCGATAGGATGCTGTTGCTCCGGGATGGTGTTACGGCAGCATCCGACATCCGATCAGCGTGGGGAGAATATTCGGGGGTCGGTGAATGAAGAATCGATTGATATCTCTACCAGACAATCTGGTGATGGCCGCAAAAAGCTCTTGGCGCAGTAGGGAGAGGGTACTGGCCGTCTTCGCTGGCGTCTTTCTAGCATCCTTGGTTATCTCAACGGTTCTCGCTTACGGAGTCGGCCTGTCACAAGCATTCCTGCAGTACTCCCTACAGGAGGAGATTTTTGACGCTAAGCTAGACTTCGCAAACGATCCAGGAAATGACGTCGATGGACGCACTAACGACTCCTTGCTCTGGGAATCAATGTGCGATGAGTTCGTAGAGATGGAGGAATTCTCGGATTGCGGCTTAGTCTATGGACGTCAAGGAGTTAGGGTAGACGGTTTCTTCGATGAGGACTTCTTCATCGCTCAGCCACTCAATGTAATTGCAGCCATGGGACCGACGGGTGATTGGGCAAATGTCAGTTGGGACTATCCAGAGGCATACGAGTCGGGGCCACCGATAAATGATGACAGGACACTCCGATTCTATGGTGATGGCATTTGGGACGGAGAACTGGGAGAAAGGCATTCTACGAGAGGTCAGGATTCGCGAATTATCTACGGTAGTTGGCCTACCAGCGCTGAAGACGCTGCTGCAAACAGATCAATTGTGCTGCCTTCAAAGGTAGCTAGCAATGCTGGAGTTGGAGTCAACGATACAATTTCATCTCTTACTTTCACCTATGTCACTGGCTACCTTGGGTATCAGAACATCAATGAGGATTTCGAGGACTGCCAAGGAGAGGAGGATTTCAACACTGAGTCGGGATATAAGTACTGCAGAGTGAATATGACCGTCTACAATCTTACAGTTGCAGCTGTGTATCAAGAAGGAGGTGCTGGAAACCCAACTCTGCTGTTCAATCCGGTGATAGTTTCCGACGCGGTTCTGAGTGATGAGCAGAAACTTATCCTGATGGACAATGATCACGGGTACCTTGGACTGGCAGTTGATAGGAACCAACTACCCACCACATCTACTGCAGATGCCACCAAGTGGCTTGATGTACTCAAAGAGGAAGTCGAAGCAGGCAACTACACCAGCGCGGGAATCCTTGTTGAATACAACGACCTAATATCCGGAACCATCACCTTCCTCAATATTTTCCTAGGAATCATCCAGGTATTCGACTACATACTGATGATACCGATAGTGATACTATCCTTCTCCGTTCTAATCTATGGACTTGTCCTATCGCTTGAGCAGCGTAAGAGAGAAATCTCCATCCACCGTGTCATTGGAGGAACCGAGGGAACACTCACCGGGATGATAATGCTCGAATTGGCTGTAACCAGTCTGTTTGCTTGGTTTGCCGGGTACACATTGGCCTTGCTGTCTGTGCCCCTAGTACTCGACGCAGTGGGCTTCATGTCATTCAGGTCTGGAGGAATTGATATCAATCCAACTCTGAGCTTCTGGCAGACCCTGTTCATCGTTTTACTAACCGTTGGAGTCTCACTGTTATTTGGTAAATCGAGAACTAGGGACTTCCTCAGAATAGAGATTGATGAGGGTGTGAGAAAAGTTTCAGAGAAGCGGGAGCCAAGGACATGGCTTCATATGATTGTATTCGGAATCGGTCTGCTGGCATATCTAGAAAGTTGGATTCAGTCCAATGGAGGGTGGGGTTCTTTCGGTTCTGATGGTATCATATCCAACTTCATACTAAACGCATTACTCCTACTGCTCGGCCCATTCTTCTTGTGGATCGGTGGCGCCCTAGTACTGGGTAGAATTGGTGCTGCCGGGCCAAATATTCTGACCATGCTCCTGTCATGGTCTCCAGCGGTCTCTGACATCAGGAGAGGACTCCGAGGATCCGGCTCTTCTGAATCAGTAAACCGCTTAGCTGTGATTATGCTACTCACCCTGTCAATCGTCACTTTAGCCGCCGTTCAGGGCTATACTGGAACTATCGTAGATCAGCGGACTACTTCTGCTCAGACTGGTGCTGACATGCAGGTCCAATTCGACTCTCCAGTCACAGAGGAACAGGCCAGAGCTGAGGTTATGTTGGCTATTCAGGGAGTCGTTGATAGCGACATAACCGACATTGACGCCATGACTTCGGTGGGTGACATTTTCACAAATAAGAAGGGAGAAGGTTCACTGATACGTACCTGGGTGCTTTTCGAGGGGCACGAAGACACGCTGATATGGGACACGCAGACAGTACCTCAAGATGACATAGACAATGCAGTGAATGCTTGGAAGAACGGCGGATTCTCAGCCGGGAGCCAAGCTAGGTCCCAGCTAGATCTCTCATCTGGCGATTCCGGCGGGTTGAACCCGTCTGAGACTGAGGTTAATCCCGGACTAGCAATCACGATTGAGTATACAGAATACAGTTACAGCTTCGGTCCCGACGGTCTCGTCGTAACATCCACTGTCACCGAGGCAGACATCTCTTACATTGGGGGTCATCAATGGGTTCCCGGACTTCCATCCTCTGAAGCAGATCAGGCCATAGTGGTTAGCGAGTCAACATACAGGGCACTCGTCGGAGATACCGTTGCAGATTCCTACGCCTCCAACAGGTGGTTCTTCGAGTTGTGCGATCAGACTAACGAGGACTGTGCAGATGCCCTAAGAGCACTCAGCGCCGAGGTAGTCAATGGAAACGGTGTGAGTGCGGCTTCTGACTGGTCCACTGCTCATCGGGAAAACGAACGAAATGGAGGACTAATCTTCGGTACACCGGGCCTTCTGAGTCTGCAATTCATTGTGGCTTCGCTAGCATCCGTCGCTTCCGCCTTCGTCTTCCTATCCCTAGTCCTGACTCAGCGAAAGAGGGAGTTGGCCATCCTGCAGGCCATTGGAGCCAGCCCCAATCAAGTCATGCGACTAGTTCTGTTCGAGATTCTCTCAATACTCACCGTTAGCATGGCTCTTGGAGTGATACTTGGACTCGCTATTGCAGAGGCCTTCAACGGCTTCTTCGGAATATTCGGCTATATCTTCCAGATATTCTTGGGTCAAAGCGCCCCGATAGCAAGAGAATTGGTATGGCCCTGGCTAGATTTGGCTCTGGTCAATGTTTCAGTTCTAATCGCTGTCATGATAGCGTTGCTATACACAACTAGAAGAGCCCTGCAAGCCGATTTGGCCGTGGTACTGAAGGGAGAGTGAGAAAATGGAAGAAAGAGCCGAGATTCTGAAGGCAGACGGACTCTACCATGTCTACGATTCGAAGGCCGAAGACGGAAATGTAGTCGCCCTCCGCGGTCTCCACGTCACCGTCTATGAGGGAGAGGCCGTGGCAGTAATCGGTCCCTCTGGATCAGGCAAATCCACCCTACTCAAGTGCCTAGGGGGTCTGATGAAGCCTTCAGCCGGCGGAGTAGAGTTGGCAGGTAGTAGAATGACCAGACTGACTGGGACAGAACTCGTGAATTTGCGACAGAAAACGGTCTCTTTTATCTTCCAAGACTCTAACCTTCTACCACATATGAACGCCCTAGATAACGTGGCCCAGCCTCTTCGACACCAAGGCGTCTTACCAGTCACTGCAAGGGCCAAGGCGCAAGCACTCCTAGACCGCCTTGGAATGGGAGATAGATCCCGAGGCATGCCTGAGGAGCTCTCAGGAGGTGAGCAACAAAGGGTTGCGATAGCCCGTGCTCTCATTACGAATCCCAAGTTGATTCTGGCTGACGAGCCTACTGGAGCTCTCGACCCAATAACTAGCAGGGAGGTGTTGGAGATATTCGAAAACCTGCACAAGGAGGAGGACGTCGCCTTCTTCCTAGTCACCCACAACAGAGAGGTCGCCGCCTTTTGCGAACGCTCGCTTGAACTCAGGGATGGACGCTTTGTCGCTCAGCACGGGACCGATGTGAACATCGCTGACCTATCAGGTAGCCGCGAACTCATCATAGATGATACAGGTACAGTCACTTTGCCTCCGGACGTGCTGACGAAGATAGGAGGGCCCGGACGATTCGAACTTCCTGATATCGCGCGTGATTCACTCAATTTAGAGCGAATCGACTCCGAGCGCTTGGATGTCGAAGGAAAGACGAAATTAACGCTGGCAGAAATTTGTCCAGCATGCTTCCATATTTACAGCGACAGCGAGGAGCAGCGTTGTCCCGAATGTGGTTCAAGTAGGCCGATGGTTTAGGCCTGAGGCAACATATACCGCTGTGGCTTGGCGATTCCGAGGTCCTTGGGTAGTTCTCGCACCTTCTCCGGTAGGGTAATCGGGACCATCTCCTTGCCAATCAGAGCAACGCGACTCTCTTTGCGGTCTGAGAGCACCTCGCGACCCACAAGAGGAGCTAGTCGGTTGGAGAAGTCGAGAATATCCTGGTGATACGGCATGTTCTCGATGGTCAGGTTGTTGCGGCTGTTGCCGACATACACGTACCCCTTTGCCTCGATGAAGTCCGGGTCGGCGATGTTGTCGAGGCGCGCATAATCCTCGTGGTGACTTAGCGATTCGCCCTTGATGAGCGTATGGCGGCACACCGTGCGAGTGTCGAGGCTGGGCAGCAGTTCGAGGGTCTGCTCAAGTTTGTGGAATGCTGCTTGGTCGAACTTGGGCTTGCACAGCCGGTCAAAAATTTCCTTGTTAGGGGCATCCACGCTGACGTAAAGTTGAGTGGGCAGTGGATCGAGCTTCTCGATGACCTTGGGCAGGCTGCCGTTGGTCACGAGGAAGGTGGAGACTCCGTGTTGGTGGCAGATGTCGAGGAATTCACCTAGGCGAGAGTAGAGAGTGGGCTCGCCATTCAATGAGATGGCGACGTGCTTCGGATTCTGCGCCTCTCGAAACTTCTCCGGGTCAGCCTTCGGGTTGCCGCCGAATCCAGTGATGAGGCGGCGGTGGCCGCGGACCGACTCTAGGAACAGCTCGTACGGGTCGTCGTCAATCTTGTGCAGTGTGTCTGAGTGTGGCTCCCTCCAACAGTATGTGCAGGCGAGGTTGCAGGTATCCACATTGGGTGCCATCTGCATGCAGCCATGACTCTCGATGCCGTAGAAGGTGCCCTTGTAGCAAGAACGGTCGGCGATCAGGCTCTGCTTGGTCCAGTGGCAGACCTTGACGCCACCGTGCTCACCGACGAGCTGGTACTTCTGCTTAGACAGACGCGCGGCTATCTTCGGTTCGATGCGCGTAATGGGGCTCTGCATGCACTCACCTCCGACTCCGCATCCCTTAGAGGGGCCGTGTCAGAGATACCTGCGTAGGGTCGTCCGGTCTTGAAACTGCCCTGTTCGGCTGAACTGATATACAGCCAACACCAATCCGAATCGATGACCCGTGTCCGCGCAGCGTGTCTCGCGCTCGTCATTATTGCTACCAGCTTAACCGGATGCTTCTCCCCCGGGGGGGATGCCGAGTTGATTTCGACCGACGACCTGACAATTTCTCCCGAGGTACTCATAGGTGCGCAGTTCCAGACTGTAGAGGTCACTGCATCAAGCTCGATGAGCGTACATGTCCCATATCTCGTCATGGATGAGGAGTCTGGATACATCGTGAACGGGACTACGCTCGATTTCGATGGGGCTGGCACTGCAAGCGTAGAGATGCTGGCCCCATCAAATCTCAATTCAACTCACTTCCTACTGGGAGAATTGGGTAGAGACACCTGGCCGCTGCGAGCGACCAACCAGAGTTGGACGGAATGGTTCTCCTCGAGTGAGTTCGAGCAGTCACCATACGCCTACATCGAGCACCCTGTGGCAAGGGAGAACGATTCAGCGTACACAGTGGAGGACGGAGCATTGCACAGCACCGGTATAATCGACGGCCTCAACGTCTTTGAGTGGTTAGAGTTGTTCGCTGATCCTGATTCAGGCTACAACGATCGCTGGGGTCCTTTCACCCTGCACGATCCGGTGTACATGAGGGCTGCGAATTTCATGCAGAGCGAACTTCAGGTGATGGGCTACGACACGCAGATTCACCGTTACTGGATTTCTGACTTTTCCTACGCGGTCAATGTCTGCGGCTACAAGGAGGGGACAACATTCCCCGACGAATGGCTGGTTCTGGGGGCCCATCTCGACATCGCCGAGGCTGGAAGCCCACCCGGAGGAGGAACCCACATCGGAGCACACGACAACGGTGCTGGCGTGGCCTTGGTCCTAGAGGCGGCCCGAGGTCTCGCGCAGTTCGATCACCGCAGAACCATCGCCGTCTGTTTCTGGTCCAACGAGGAAAACGGCTACGATGGAGTTGACAGATGGATAGAGAACATCCCGTCAGGAGTCACCCTGTCAAACTACCTCAATGCGGATGCAGTCGGGACTAACTGGCCGGGTTACTACACCCTAGTAGTCGATATCATTCCCGAGACGGACAATCAGATCAATGAGCAGTGGCCCATGGTTAGACTCGCTGAGTGGGTTGGTTCGAACAACAACGACATCGCCGAGGCGCTGCGCTTAGGGAGGGAGATCTACAACACCGAGGGCTACGCCTCGATGAAGGACGTTGACTCTAGCGACCAGAATAGACTCTCGATATCGGTGCACGAGTCGCAGAGAGGGAGGAGCGACTACGAGAGGATAGCAGACCAGCTCGGGGTGGTCTCGATGGACTTTGGCTCGCTCACTGGCGGCTCGGATTGCTACCACGGACCGTGCGACACTCTCGATACAATGGTCGACATGATGGTGACTGACAACGGAACCGGTGTCCAGAATCTCGTGGAATCATTTGACCTGATATCGTGGTGGCTGTTCAATCTCGCCATGCACCTAGACGAGACACCAATCTACAACGAGTCCTAGGTGTACTTCACACCAGTTCCGTAAGCGAAGACCTCTACTGCCTTGATGCTCTTCCGCGCTCCTTGAGGAGTCATATCGGAGGTATCTATCCGGACATTTATCACATCTTCATATCCCTCAGCAAGAGCCTTCTCTCGCAACCGCTGCATAGCCTCAGCCCTTCCTGCAGAGATGACCTTCTGGAATATGTCAACCGAACCCCCTGTCAGATTGTTAATCCAGCCTATTAGGAGGTGCCAGTGACTGGGTCCGAAGACTACTCCGGACCAAACCACCCCGCAAGAGGTGATGTCGGTGCGGTATCCGCCGTCAATGGTCGTGAGGGGGTCGCGACCGAGTGACTCTCTTAGCGAGGCCTCTCTAGATGCAGTGTTGACAATCTGCTGATCCAGTTTCTTGCCGCTGAAGAGGACAGCCCAACAGAGCATCAGTGGATAGGCTACCGTCCACAACATTCCGATTAGACCAAGAAGTAAGAAGGGAAGGAGTACTACTAAGCTTATTCCTAGTACCAGCAAGCCACCTACTTCTACCATCGAAAAACCCCTGATTACTCGGCCTTAACCGCTGTACCGTAGGCAAACAGTTCTGCAGCACCTGCAGTGATTGCCGAAGTAGCGAATCTGACATTCACAACCGCATTGGCTCCTCGCGACATCGCATCTGCGACCATTCTTCCGACAGCCTCCTCACGGGACTCCTGGAGAAGCTCCGTATACTGTGACAGTTCTCCGCCAACTATGTTCTTGAGGCCTGCAAAAATATCCTTTCCTAGATGCTTGGCCCTCACTGTCGAGCCGCTGACAACCCCGAGAGTTTCGGTAATCATCATGCCCGGAATCGTTTCCGTATTCACTACTAGTATGCCTTGGACCGTCTGTTCCATGTTCCTACCACAGAATGGTAGATATTCAAGATTGGGGCGGCTAGTTAGGACGGAATCCAGAGGGTATGTCGAAGGATGTACTAGGCTTGGATTTGTTCGCCACGAGAACCAGGATTCCGAGCAATAAAGCGTTGCAGAGTAGTATTTGTCCCCATCCGGCAATCAAACTCAACGTTTCAAAGAACTCAAGATCCACCGCCTCCGCCTCAGGGCCATAATCAAATCCGGGCATGAAACCAATCCTCGACATCATCCACATCATGCCCATGCCTCCTAGGAAGTTGACCCCTACCCAAGCCCCTACCAGTTTGATCCCAA